>ULQN01036503.1_pt1 | contig 167121 bp, 133 predicted proteins | sample 1954491 | NCBI WGS metagenome assembly ULQN01 (sample SAMEA4835656, study PRJEB28245) | human gut metagenome | biome: gut microbiome; material: fecal sample | place: Denmark | collected 2008
GAGATGATCCCGACATCGCTTTCCTTGAGAAACATTTTACCATTGAGCGAGACGAGGAAAAGATCCGGCGTGTGGAAAGGCTGGTGACCGCTTTCGAGGACTCGGTCAGGAACCGCATTCGTAACTATGAGATGGCGGCCTACAAGGATAGTCTGGCACATCAGTTGTTCAGGGAGGCGCAGGAAATCAAGAAACAACTGGACAATTCGGATTCAAAATGACTGCATTATGAGGCAACAATCAGAATCAAATCCTAGTCCATGAAAGGAAAAGTTCATTGTTTCATAACCGTGTGGTCATTTCCTTCTCCACTGCCCGATTATGCACAGTATGCAGAATCCGATTATATGTAATAAATTGATATCCAAAGAGACGCATCCTTATAAAACAACGAAGCCCCGAAGACGAAACCGTCCCTGGGGCTTGTTTTTTATCTACCTTACACCTTCGCAGGCTCACGGCAGAATGAACTTTTAAATTCAATATACTTTAGTATTATTAATATTAAACCGCTTGTTCGCCTGTCACAGGGTAATTACCGTTTGCACGGCACACGGCCAAACATTTTAGAATTATTTGATTATAAATTACTATATAGAGGGAGTGGCCGCTGCCACTCCAATACTATCACTATTCCTCTATCCTTATCTCACGATTGCCTTTACAGCTTCTTCACCTTCAACAGCTACTACGGCTACGCCCTGAGGAGCAGCAATCACAGCATTGTCGGATATCAGAACCTGAGTGGCTACTACCTGACCTAAGATGTTGCTTACAACAACCTTCTTACCAGCAGCATTAGCAATTGTTACATTGCCTTCGCCTGCGATAATCGTTACTTCAGAAGTTGTGATTTCGTCGTTGGCTGTTGCGCCGCCCGCATTCGTGTCGACGTTGAACAAGTCAGCAGAAGCAACAGCATCTTCGTAATCAGTCTTGACAATTACGGGAACCGTGTTCTGAACCTTGATCCAACCACCTTTTTCGAACGGACGAACACCGCCATCAAATTCAGTTTTCTTACCCCAAGATTCGGATTCGATCAAGAAGTCCTGAGCTTCGCCTTCGTCTACCAAGCGGAAAGAGAACTTGGCAGCGTTGTGAGCGTTTTCAGCAACCTTGGTGGCTTCGATCATCTTGTTGCCGTTGTTTACGAACAACTTGCCTTCTGTGATATAACCATTCAGGAAGCCTAAGCGAGAATATTTGTTTTCCCACAAGTTAACCTTGTTCAGATCAGCGTCGATCTTGAAGTTGACCATGAAGTCGCCATATACAGTGTCTTTGACGAACTTCGTATGTTCACACTTGAGAGCTTCTTCTTTGCTCGCATGGTTTTCCGTGCACAGGATTGTGTCAGCATCAACCTTAGTCACGTTCTTGGCAATGAAATACTGTGGCATGATCGTACCTTCCGTTACAGCCGGAATTACTGTCAGATCAGCCAAATCACCAGCATTGTCACCTTTGTTTTCAACTTCCAACAAACCGTCTTTTTCATACAAATAAGCCTTTTCAGCCGTATTGGCACGGTAGAAGTTCAGGACGCCATTTTCGCCCAGTTCGTCAGCGGTGAACAGACGGTAGTAAGCTGTCTTGTCGAAGTTCAGGGCAAAAGCGGATGTTCTGGTTTCATCCATCACGTTTTCAGCCTTGATCAGGCCGGAAGCATCGATGACACCTGCTTTATAGTCATAATCCGTTGTCACCAAAGCGAAATAGTGAGTACTGTCTACATGGTTCACTTCTTTCAGATAGAACGGACGGCGGTATTCTTTGTCGGATACGACCATCAGTTCCGTACCGTCCACCTCAGATACGGTCACATACTTGTAGTTGTTATTCAACTTGTTGGCATCGTTCACGCGGATGTAATAAGCGCGTTTCAAGAATGCATCGTCCACACCATATTTAACAGCATCCTTGGCTACATTTTCGAGAACGAACTGAGTGCCCTCGCCTGCGGCGGCACGCAAGATCGTGTCATTTCCGCTACCGATCTGGACAGCGACATTGCCGGCTACGTTCAGATAGTTGAGTGTGAACAGAGAGTCTGTGTTCGCAGAGAATCCTTTAGAGATATAACCGCGGTTGTTCAGTTCTGCAACCGGAGTCAACTTGATCGTTTGATCTACGCGAATACCCTGATAGTTGTAATAAGCCATGAAGAGGATCACTGTTCCATCTTCTGTAACATCCAGCACCCGATAAGCACCGTTGTTCAAGAGTCCTGCGCTTTCCTGGTTCATGACGGCAGGTGAACCGTTATAGATCGTATTTTCTTTAACAACCCACTTAGCAGCCGGCATGTCTTCAAACTTCATTACGTTCCATTCGGCAGTAGCGACTTTCGTGAAGTCATACTTCAGATCCAGCATCAGACGAGAGATCGGTTCCAGATGTTCTGCATCTTTCACGATGTCGGCAAAGTAAACGCCGGCAGGGATGTCCTTGCCCGGAGTGGCAGATACGAGGTTCAGGCCGATACGGGTGTTCAGAGTCTGGTTCCATTTGCCCAAAACAATTTCAGGAGCGCCGATTGTCACTTCCTGGTGCTTGTTGGAAAGGTTGGCCAGTTTCACGAAGTTCTTGTCCCAAACCGGGATAATCTGGCTATCGCTACGATCTGCCCAATATTCAACAGTTTCCCACTTTTCGTTACCACCGTCGGCAGTGATGACCAGAGAGTCTACTGTCGGATAGTAGAAGAAACGATAGTTGAAACGGCCGTTGATGTCGCGGGCATTCCAAATGTTGCTTCTTTTAGGAGTGAAATCACTCTTGTGTTCTTTCATCGCAAACTTCTGGTGCTTGATGCCTGCCGAATATGATTCCATATAAGCAGTGTCGACCATCAAGTAGTTGTTGCCGTTTTTCAGAGAGTACCAGTAGTCAGCAAAATGCAGGACAGCTATGTATGCCTTGTAAGCATTACGAACAGCTTGGCAAGCAACATTTTTTGTAGCTTCTTTGATCCAAACTTCCTGCATCAAAGCATAAACTTCGCTATTTGCCAAATTGACCTCTTTCGAAACTTCAGCTTTCTTCAACTCGTATTCTGTTAATACCTGACCGATCTCTGACAATTCAGCCTGAATTTTGTCCAATGCGTTTTTAGCATCGTTAAGCGCGTTCGTAGCAGCTATCAATTGATCTTTCAAGTCACTTCCTTCAGCCATCTGCGCTAAGATGTCATCCACGGATTTTTTGTATTTTTCAACCTCTACTTTCAGATTTTCATAGTCATCTTCAGACAACTTATCCAATGCTTCCTGAGCTTGCAAGTAAGTCTCCAATGCAGATTGTTCAACATCCTTAAGTTCGTCTTTTTCATTAGGGCCGGCTGAAGCCCACGCATTATAAGCTTCTTTCCACTTGCCATATGCTGCATCAACTTTTTGCTTCAAATCGGCTTGCTGTTTTTCCCATGCCTCCATCTTCTCTTTGGCTTTTCCCAGAGCTTCAGATGCTTCAGCTAATTGTTTCTGCAAGTCTTCATCAGCAGGAAGATCTTTTATACTTTGCTCTATAAGATCATAATTATCTTGTGCCTCTTTTAAAGCTTTTTTTGCATCATCTTCCCCTACCTGTTTTTCTCCTTGCTTTACAGTCAACCCATTTACATCGTTTTCCAACTTGATCAATTCTCCGAAAACATCCTGCAAAGAAGCGTTTGCACTTTCCAACTCTTCCAATTTGGAAATATAATTGTCTGTTGCAATCTCCAACCATTCCTTGGCGTCCTCTATTTCCACGAGCTTGTCTGCCTTCGTGCCGAGAGACAAAGAGTTCTTTCCTACAGGATCAACAACCTCATAATCGCGAGCCGTAAACTCATTTGCAAACTCAGCGCCTTCCGGTTCGTTGTTGAAAGTCAAGCTCAAGCCTTTCTTGATGTCGCGGCTCTGGAGCATCGTGTTCAAATCGTAAGCGTTCAAATACACCGGATTTGCCTTCTTTACCGTAAACTTCAGATGATTAGAAATGCTGGTGACATCCTTTGTCGCATACTTGACCGCAGCAACGCCATTACGCGTATTCACCAAAGTGACGATCGAGTCATTCTTCGCTCCAAAGTAAGCTTCTACCGATTTAGATCCCAACAAAGCAGCACCTTCGGTTCCTCTCAGCCAAGACCAGTGATTCGTGCCCTGAGACAATTCTGTAACACTCCACATGCTCGGAGATACTTTCAAGTCATTTACGGAATTCGGATCGAAAGAAATAGGAAGGCCAGTTGTCAGGTTCACAAACTGAAAAGCGATGCCGTTTTCGTTGTTGTTCTTTACTGCCTTGATTTCCCACAAGGATTTAGCCAGTTCCGCGTTGTTATAATCAACAAACTTCAGAACGTAAGTTCCTTTGGAAGTCCGGTCCATAATCAAAACCTGACGACCATTAGACAACTGATAGAACTTGCCATTTTCGATAGCAGCCACATACTCGCCACTCGGAGCGGCAGAAATCGTACCTCTCTGAGCCTGAGCGTAACCTGTTCCGACAGTCGTTGCCAGCAATAAGCTGGCCACAAGTGTAGAAAACTTTTTGTTCATAACTTAATTAATTAGTTAGTAAATAATGTATTAAGAATAATTTCTTCCTTTATATATTATATAATGTATGCACAGCTATCTGTTAACTTTTGTATTTTGATAGCGAAAACGTTCGTTTTTTTTAGTCATTTTTGAAGGCTTTCAAAAGAGTTCGTATCGGAAAGGCGGTTGTTCGTACCCATTAATCTATCTAATTGATAAGAAAGAATATAGAAAAGGAAAATTTATTTGGAGAAAGGATTGCAGTTTTAAAAAGTAGTTGTATTTTTGTGCTGTAAAAATGACGAATTAAAACGAACGTTTTTTTAGTCATTTTGTTTTTTTATCCTATCTTTTTTATTATCAATAAGTTATAAGTAAAAACAAGTGGCTTTTACCCCATGAAAACGGGACTTTTTACTATTTCTTTATAAATCAACATATCATTCTTATTTATAATCACTTATAAACTTTTACTCAAGTAATACTGCAAGCAGCAAATTGCCGTTTTGGAAAGAAAGCCGGGAAAATAGAGCTAAAATGACCTTTAGGTGACAAAAAAGAAGAACTGTCAACTTGTGCCAACTGACCCTATTGAATTCGAGGAATTAGAAAAGATGCGGGGCTGAATGTGTTTACTCTTCCATCGATAGAATGGATTAAATGTACAAATACTACCAATATTATTTTGAGAGCAAACCCAACTCGGTCAGACAGCCAAACGTAAACAAATAGCGGATGAGTGTGGTATAAATAAACGACTGACCTTTCATTATGGAAGCACTATCTTGCTACCGTCCCCAAGTATGACGGTTTCTGTACCATACCCGACCATGTGAACTACCGCCCCGTGTGCTTATTGTGGTAGATGAAGTGTTGCTGAGCTGCAGAGAGAACAGCGAGCGGTTAAAGAATCTTAGTACTACGTTATCCTACAAGGTGGAAGCAAAAGGCAAAGACCGTTTCAATGAAGAATTATTACACTTTGTAGTGTATATCATTTTTCAAGCCACACAGATCTTCACTTTTGAATACAAACTCGCTCGGGACCTGCCCTCTTCTTGTTAGTTATATATATATCGTTATGTTTTCCGATCAAACAAATAGGCTGCCTCAAACATTGATACCACAACTATGTATTTATCCGTAACATAATAACGCGATGATAGAGATAACAAACATTCCGATGTTGTCTCCAACAAAACATATTCTATCTTCGAAACAAAAGAGCTCAAAAGTCTAGCACTTTCTTTTGCCTTTCGATTATCTGCGATAAATACAAACTATTAATACAAGTTAAATACCATGAAAAGAAAAAACACGATTATTTTCATGATTTTACGATTTATAAGTTAGACAATAAAATGTATACTCCTGCAATTTACAAATTTACCAGTACGTCCACAATGAAAACAAGAAATATTTATTCGATAATCACAGCTACCGGATTACTTTCGTCCGGCAGGTCAGACAAGAGTTGCCGAACTTGGTTGTTTTCCTTAAAAGGATTCTCCTTGATCCATTCTTTCACTTCGGCTATGTCCAATAATCCAGCCAATTCACCTTCAGCCGTTGCCGTTTGGAAAGATTTGACGAAAAGCCCGTTTGCCGGATCGCTTATCTTTCCTTTCGCCATAACCTTGACGCGTCCATTCCTCTTATCATAAATGCCCCAATACGTTTCGTCCTTGCCCAATCCTTTATAATTGATCTCATAATAGTTGGTTTGGAAAACAAAAAACAAGACTTTTTCTCCTTCCAGCACATAATTGAAACCAATCTTATCTTCGTTCCCTTCCGGATGAAATCGTTCTTCGTAAGGCCAATGCCTGTCCCCCAAGTCAAAGACATATCGAGGTTCCAACGACTGATCCGATACGCAATAAATGGTATCGTTGAAGTTTTCTTTCAAATAAACTTGATCACCGAATGTCCATAAGCAAGGTTCCTTGCTATAATCAAAGACGACATTGTCGTTTTTCAAATACAAAATCAAGCAGCAAGTAGAAACAGGAGTATTCCCATACCCTCCCAAAATGATCGGTGTTCTAATGATTTCAAAAGGTATCGTATCATCTTGATTCGCAATTTCCGTTTGCAGTTTCCCGGTCGGGATGTTATATGAGAATATTTTGTTTTCATTCTTTTTGGATAACGTCTTTTGGTAAAAATACAGATCATCTGCGTTTCCGATTACAGACAATCCTTGCAACCTTGACATCCCTTCCGGCAGATTGATGTGCTCCAATGGACTTCCGTCCGCATCAAAACGCAAAATCCGCTGACCTTCCGTTTGGACATAGATGGTACCTGACGCGTCATCCGTCCAAAAGACAGGGAAACCGTCTTGCAGCAAATACTCATCCGCTCCTTGTCCGATCTTTCCGACACATCGGATGAATTTACCGGTCTTACGATCGAACATTTTCACCGGTTGCTCACGAGAGGCCACAAGCAATTTATCTTTCAAGATCCTGATATAAGCCCTGTCTCCTATAAGAGACTCATCCGTCGTTTCCAACGGCACATAATCAATATGACGGCCGATGTCCTCCACTGAAATTTCTTCAAGCTGCTCAAATGCTTGGTTTAAAGGAATAACCTTATTCCCTATTTCATGCTTTGTATTCGAACAAGCATAATTAATCAATATTAATATATACAAAAACGTTTTCTTCATGACTATAAAATTAATATATATACTGCAAATTTCAGAAAGGTGTTTAAAACGGCAAAAACAAAGCAATTTTAAGTACACCTTCCTATTAACATCTAAAATATTATAATTCAAGGAAAGGTTTGACATCCACACACTAAATGATTATCCACATTAGTCCATCAACACGTTCCCTTTGCTAATATTGTTGGTGAAATATAGACTTTACACGGACCACCACAAGAAGACGCTTCGCAATATTTTCTCCCGTTCCGCCTCCAACAATCCTTTTCATTTCCTCGTCAGTCTGCACTTCATGTTTCTTCACTTTGATTTCACCTAATCGCTTCATGATATTAATTTTTATCGGGTTATTACTGCTTCCAGATCAACAATGCCGAATAACGGTTGCAATTTTACGGATAAAGAAGGAAAGATCAAAATGTCTTATCCCCCAAAAACGACAATGACTGTATATGTATAGCTCCACCACCTCATGTGTCAGGCAGCAGACCTCCCTTTTTGTCGGTGAGGTTGTAAAGGAGGACAGTGAGGACCATCCCACATTTGTTCTTAACCTACAAAATGTTAGTCTTTCACCCTCAATACCATCATTACAAGATTATTATTTACCAAAAAATCAAGCAGGTACTTATCCAACTTCTGATGGTTTTCCGGATGTTTTCTTAAAAACAAAATCCACATACTAGATTTTCACCTTTTTATCATAGACAATAACAAGCCTTCTTTTCTCTTTCCATAGATCAATAGTTCGGTTAATCCTTAGGATAATCCACTTTATAGCAAACAGTATATATATGTAGCACAACGTAATCCAAACAACTAAAAACAGTACCTCAACGCATAGTGTACAAGTATTTCTAAATCTCAATAAATAGTAGAGAACAGAGGTAGAGAGGCAACAATTACCACTAAACATATTGAAAAAAATAATGATTTATCCTAATTTCCAACATTATAGCTATTTAAGTTATGTAAGTGAAGTAATTTCATTATCTTCCACGTCCGTTTTTAATATTTTCTTCAAAATACTCAGGATTGTGTTTCAGGAATAGCTCCTCTTGTGAAAGTTTACCCAACTGAAAATCCTTATATTCTGAAGCTGAGATGTGTTCCATAAGCAATAGTTCACCATTAATCTTAGGAAGCATAAAATACTTCATGTCTTTCTTGACTACGGATATTTCAAGATCTGACAAACTTTTTTTCAAGATTTCCTTCATAGCCTAAAACTGAATGTTTAGTCAACAACCGTAGATTTTTATTGATCAAATCTAGATGAGCCTCTCGCACCCCACAATCCCTCGCATATCCTTTCCAATGGGAAACCACATCTACGACCTTCTCTATCGTTTCACTTGGTGTGACTATCACAACTCTTTTCCCTACGGTTATCAAATCATCGTATGTAAAATCATCACGTTTTCCGTTCAATGACATCTGATGGGAATTTGCCCATTGTCCTCCCGGCATATAAGAGTAACATAAATCATAGGCCGGTCCCAAAGCCCATTTGCCGGTTTTGTCCATCAGAAAAACATGGTTCTTGGTATGGTCATTGTGATTACGAGAAACGACATTGAAGACCATTCGGCGATAGAAGTCCTTAATATTGCGGATATTCCAGTTTAAGTTTCCGTATAGTACCAAACGCTTCCTCATAAGAATGACGGGTATTCATATCCCAATGCTCCATTGGGGCCAAAGACTGGACGTGTAACTTTTCACCATCATCTAAACGGTCAAACCGTTTCGTCATAAAATGACAATTATCCTTTTCCGGTAGTAGTCGGGATTCCATCATTTTAATACCCGTATCGGTTGCCATGCGATAATAAGCATACTCAATATTACCTATGCCTTTAGGATTTTTCAACTTTCGGTGATGCTCTGAATATTCAGTGCCATCAAATTAGAGAAGCCAATACGTAAAACCATTTGGAGCTTTGACCCGTCCGGATCTGACTTCTTTTGTTTCTTCATTTAACACGATGATTGCTTTAGGCTTTGCACCACCAGCGGAAGTTCCGATCTTTAATATATCTAAAAACAATTTATCTTGTTGAAGCAATTTCTCCCTGAAATTTACACGATCCTTGAATACCTGATCAGCCCAAGCTGTCAACTCTTCTATATGTAAACGGGAAGAAGCATTCAACTCTTTTATATCTTTATCCAGCATAAACTCCAAAGCCCCCATACCACGGGAACCTATATAACACAAACGATCCAGCGGAGTAATTTCCTCACCCACCAATCCATGAGCAGCAAACCACTCATCAATGATTTTATTTCCATACTTATCCGGCAAAGAATCCGCAATCAATCCAGATAAACCTTTAAAACATTCATTCCTGTTTCCTAAAAACTGATAAACTGTATCTTTGCTACTCTTTTTCAAAGGCATAACAATAGGAGAAACATCCAATCCTGCACGGAGGAACTTAGGTTCAAATTGAAATGAAGCGACATTTTTGTTTTTATCCCAAATCAAAGCACCAACAAGCCTATCCCATATTTTTACGTTTACAATCAAGTCATCCATATTTTTAACTTCTTACTCTATATCTTTTCTTTCCTTTCAAGTCACGCATCAGGATCGGGCTGATCGGTGGCTCCGGTATGAATTCTTCTATATTCTCCAACATATCTAGCACCCTCAATATACGAATGAATTTCTCTGTCGAGATACTTGATCCACATTCCAAACGGACAATCGTATCCAAACCGACACCAGCATTGAGAGCAAGCTCTTTTTGTTGTAGATTCTTACGGATTCGATACTCCTTCAACCTTGAACCTAGCTCCTCCATAATGGCCATATTACTTTTACTTGTCCACATAACATAAATTCTTTCTGCAAAAACACACATAATAAATGATATATCAGATATAAAAGATCATTTTATGATTTTACAAACGATATATCATTTATTATTTGATTTTTCTAAAAAGACGACTACTTCGGAGTAAAGCAAAAAAATGATTACTTTCGCACCTGCAAAAATCACAACAACAATGAAAGAGAGAAATAGTGAGAATTATGTGCAAGATTTTCTCAATCCATTTATCATATCTAATTAACACAAATTGCAAAATATTACTTTTGGTTTGGCTTATATGTACGAAAACACCTCAAATCATCATAGTCCTAGCAGGACTATGGTTTTTAGGATATCTTATATCCAAGGCAAAGATATGAATTTTTTATTTCGTTATGTGTTTTTTTGATAAAAAAATCACACCCACCTCAATTTTAACAATTCTGATTTATAGACTCTTGATAAGTATCAGGTATTAGAGTCCGATCTTAAAAAAAATAGCTTGTGGTTTATTTGTCAACAGTTCTGATTGTAAAAAACAACATATATTTCAGATATATTTTTTAATAAACGCATAAGTTCTGCTAGGACTAATTACAAAAACACAATAATAAACAGTATGCTAAATCTAATGAGCCTGATCTAAACAAGAGATACTCAAGGATGAAAGTCATTTTTTGTAGGATGTATTATTTCTTTTAAATATATACTCTATGTTGAAAAAAACTAAACTAATCAGTCTGATTTTGCTTTCGGGAGCATTCGTTGTCCCCGCAGGTGCTTCTGCCGAAACGGCACCGTTTAAGCAAGAGACAAACATTTCCCAGCAAAACGGGAAAGTGACCTGCATCGTGGAGGATTCATTCGGCCCCGTGATCGGAGCTTCCGTGGTTATCAAAGGAACAACAAACGGTAATGTGACCGACATGGACGGTAAAGTCGTTCTTGAAGGACTTAAGAGAGGAGATGTAATCCAGATATCCTACATCGGATATCTCACGCAAGAAATCTCTTATAGCGGACAAGCTGATGTCCGGGTTGTCATGAAAGAAGATACGCAAGCCTTGGACGAAGTCGTAGTGGTCGGTTACACCAGCACCAGCAAACGCGACTTGATCGCATCTGTTTCGACCGTGAAGGCGGAACAGATCTCCAACATGCCGGTAACCAATATCACGCAGGGTCTGGCAGGACGTTCTCCGGGTTTGATCGTACAAGCCAACGGAGGTGGTGTCAACTCCAAACCTTCGATCAGTATCCGTGGTGGAGGCAGTCCGATCTATGTCATTGACGGTGTGATCCGTTCGGCAGATGACTTTGCCAACCTGTCCGCGGACGATATTGAGGCGATGTCCATTTTGAAAGACGCTTCGGCTACGGCCGTTTATGGTTCACGTGCGACGAACGGTATCATTCAGGTGCAGACCAAGCGAGGCAAAGAAGGAAGACCTTCTGTCGAATATGACTTCAACCTTAGCTATTCGCAACCGAGTATTTGGCCGGAGAAGATGAGTGCTTACGATCGGGCGCTCTATTCCAATATAGGCCGTAAAAATGACAATTCCGAACCGTTGTATAGTGAAGAAGCACTGAATGCATTCAAGACCGGTTCTGACCTGCAGAACTTCTCCAATACAGACTGGCGCGGATTGGTTCTGAACAATTGGGCTCCGCAGAGCAAACATTCCGTACGTGTCACCGGAGGTACAGCAAGCAACCGTTATTATCTTTCATTAGGACATATCGACCAGAACTCGCTGTACAAGAGTGATACCCACTGGATGAAACGTACAAATTTCCGTCTGGCACAAACCTCCAACATCGAAGCAATCGGGTTGCAGATCAATGCTAGTATCGATGGATACAGACAGCATCAGACACACCCCTATACCTCAACGGCATCGGATTACAATGGCGTGTTCTCGCATATCAACAACAAGCTGCCCAGCACGCCTGGTTTGAATAAATACGGGCTGCCTTACAACATCACGGACAACCCCGTAGCCGAAACGGCGTCCGACGCAGGTTATATCCGCACTATCTCGAACGTCATCAACGGCCGGGGCGAACTGATCTGGACCGTTCCTTGGCTGAAAGAACTGAAAGTACGTGCTGCCAGCAACTATCGCTACTACTCCAACTCGACCAAAAAATGGAGAAAAGACGCGGCACAGTACAACTGGGATTCCAAAGACCCCCAATATGCCAATAAACCGCTGCTCCGCTATGAGAACGGAAATGGCTATGCGTTTACCAACCAGGCATTCTTGGAATATGCCAACCAGTTTGGCAAACACTCTGTTTCCGGTCTGTTCGGTTTCGAACAATATTACGAAAAGAGCGAAGGCTATTGGCTGCAACGCGACAACTACCTGTTCAACATTGACCAGATCATCATCGGTGATGCCAACTCGCAGACCAACGGTGGACTGTTGGAGGAGCAGGACGCGTATGGCAACAAGACCTATCCGGCTGAAACCGAGTTGGGGCGCGCAGCCTGGATCGGACAGGTGAAATACAATTACGACAGCAAGTACTATGTAGAAGGAAGTATCCGTCACGACGGTTCAGACCGGTTTGCCCCAGGCAAACGTTGGGGAACGTTCTTCAGTGGATCACTCGGTTGGGTGGTGACTGAAGAGGCATTCATGGAAAGCCTGGTCGAAAAGAATATCCTGAACTCGCTGAAGCTCCGCGCCTCTTACGGTGAGACCGGTATGGACGAAAGTGCCGGACGCTATTCCTATATGAGAATCTATAATTATAACCCCAACGCTTTCGTGATGAACGGCCTGTATCAGCCCGGCTTCTCCGAAGGGATCCTGCCTTCGCCGGACCTGACCTGGTACACTACCCGCCAGTTCGACTTGGGGTTTGACTTCTCGTCGCTTAACAGCCGTCTCTACGGTTCGTTTGATTATTTCTACTACCAGACGACCGGTTATCTGACCGCTCCTACGGGCGAGAACTACATCAACAACATCATCGGGGTCAGTATGCCGAAAATCAAGTCTGACAGCGAATATCGCCGCGGGGGTGTCGAAGTACAGTTGGGGTGGCGTGACAATATCGGTGACTTCAAGTACGATGTCTCTGCCAACTTCACCTACTTCAATGAATTATGGGCATTGGACGAAGGCGAATCTGAAAGTTCACGCATGAATCCGTATAAGAGAAGACAGCAGCAGAAAGGTTATTTTATCTATTCGGACGATCAGAACACGCTGTATAACTGTTTGGGCTATTACACCAGCGCTGAAGACGTATACAATTCAGTCGGTATTTTGAACGCCTACAACTCCGGTTATCTGACCGCCGGTGATCTCAAATATGAAGATACCAATGGTGACGGACGCATCACGGCGGAAGACCAACGCCGGTTGGGTAACGCCAAGAAGCCGCGTGGACAGTTCGGTATCAACATCAACCTGGGATACAAAGGGTTTTATTTCAGTGCCCTGTTCCAAGGTTCGACGGCATTTGACATGTATATTGACGGCAATCTCGGTATGCAGACCGGCCAGAGTTCCGTCATGCCGGTAGCCTATGACTTCCAGACAGACTTTTGGACACCCGACAATCGGGATGCCAAATTCCCCCGCTTGATGTCCAATACGGGTTTGAACCAGAACAATAACTACGTGACCAGTAACTTCTGGTTGCTCAACGGTTCCTACCTCCGCATGAAAGATTTCCAGTTCGGATACGACTTCAAGTATAGCGTGTTGAAACGGATTGGCTGGCTGACAAGAGCCAAAGTAGGTATTTCGGGCCAGAACCTGTTCACAATCTCGAAAGCGACCAAATACGGCTTGGATCCGGAAAACTCATCGACCACCGGATACGGATATCCTGTCGAAAGAACATTAGCATTTACACTTAATTTAGGATTTTAATTAGACATCGATATGAATAAGACAATAAAATACGGACTGTTCGGTTTGGGGCTGTTCACCCTGTCTGCGTGTGTCGACACGATGGATACGCATCCCTCCTCCAGTTTTGAAGAAGAGACGATATGGGGCAGCAAATCGACTGTCGAAGCGTTTATCAATGGTATTTACGACGAGGTGATCCGAAATGCCGGATACGCCGGTTCAGGCAGTAGCGTGCAATGGGAAGCGCGTACGCCTAACGCCGTGAAATGTTCGCAAGTAGGCGAAGGCATCGACGGAATGGCTACCGAATTGGGAATCACCAATTCCGACGACTACGGCGCCAACCGGGCTGGTCTGCTGAGAAGGTGCAATCTGGTAATTGCCAACGTGACTGAAAGTGAAGTCCTGACCGAAACGGAAAAACCGGGTTTGTTGGCTCAGGCACATTTCCTGCGAGGTCTGATCTTCTTTGACCAAGCGCGCAAAATGGGACGTTTCGTCCCTATCACGATTCCGCTCGATCCTGCCAAGCCGGAAGAGGCCGAAATCCCAATGACTGCAAATGTAGCGGAAAGTTACGATTATGTGATTTCCGACCTGAAAATCGCTGCCGAAGGGCTGCCGGCAAGCAATTCTTACGGACTGCCGACCAAGTGGGCTGCCGATGTCATCCTGAGCCGCGCAGCCTTACAGGCATACGCTTATACGAACGATGCGAAATATCTGGATGTGGCCGTCGCGGCCGCCAGCGACGTGATTGACAACAGTGGCATTGCCTTGTCGGAATCTTCCGGCTTGTTCAATGAAACCGACCTGTACAATCCCGAAATCCTGTGGGCGTATTACCGTGAAAAAGACAATACCTCCATCGTCGATTTTGAAGAGCTGATGAGAACCTATCCGAACATTTCGACTGACAACGTGATCAATTCGAAAAGCCCGGTTGCTTTAAAACAGGCGAACGGACAGACTTTCGAAGGATGGGCTGTCTATTTCCCTACACAGGATCTGGTGGACCAATACTTGGTGACGGACGAGGCCACCGGTAAAGCACTGCCGTGGTACGAAACCTCACAATACTTGAACAACGTGATGGAACTCGATCCGAACAGCATAACAGAAGCCGGACAAATTGACGCCTATGAGCAGGTCAATACCGACAAACGACGGATGCCGACTCCTCAAGACCTGGCACAAACGAAAGAGGGATATGCCAACTTCACACGCTATGCCCGGCTGAAAAAAGGAGCGGCACGTGACATCAGCGACTTGATGTATACCGGTCGCGACAAACGTTTTTATACCGCTGTCGTACATGACAAATGTACATGGATCGGCGAAACCGTTGAGACAAACTTAGGAGGCAATCTCTCCCAGGGAGTCCGCGACAAGGAAGATGGTGGTTGGTATAATACGGTCACCGGCTATTACTGGAGAAAAGGGAATATCGAAAATCCGGATCCGAGGGCTTACCATGCGAGCAAAGTCGCGCTGCATTTCAACCTGGCACGCTTGGGTGAAGCCTATCTTAATCTTGCCGAAGCGAAGTTGCTCAAGAAAGACGTTGCCGGAGCGGTGGAAGCGTTGAACCAGACCCGTACGGTTCATGGCGGATTGGCTCCGTCAACGGCGACAACCGAAGCCGAAGCTTGGGTGGATTATATCCGCGAACGCAATTGTGAGTTGACAAATGAGGGTGGTGACCTCTATTTCAGCTATCTGCGTTGGGGTAAATATGGCGGACACGCCAACCATGGACGTGCACCGGGCGACATCATCGCCGATTTCGATCGGCCGGCTTACAAGATCGAGATCAACCGCGATCGTACGGCACTGCTCATCGGACAAGTTACATTGCTGAACAGTGCAAACCGTAATTTTACGGTCAAACGGTATTTGTTGCCAATCCAGCAAGGATTCTTGGATACACGCGAAGTCTATGGATTGGATCACACACAAAACGAAGGATGGTAATTTAAACAATAAAAAAGATGAAGAAATATTTTAATATAATCGTTATTTTGTTTTTGGCAATCTGCTGCAGTTCCTGCTTGGATGCCAACCTCGAAGAATTGGATACTTACGAAGGGAAAGAGATTACCGGTGTCGTTGGCGTATACCACCGGTATTACGATGATTCTTACATCCATAACGGAAGCGGAGAACAGGCGGTCAAACAAGCCAACCTGTCTGTTGCAGACATTCTGATTGACAAAGAGGCTGGAACTTGTACGTTCAGCGTATCCGTACCTGGAAACTTCCCGAAAGGCGAAGCAGAAAAAGTCAGCAGCCAGGCACTGGTTGTGATTGTCAATATCTCGACAGCCGCTATTGTATCACCGATCGAGGGTGCTCCACAATTCGGAAAACCCGGAGACTGGAGCAAGCCGAACCGTTACAAAGTAAAAGCCGCCAATGGAGACGAACAGATTTGGACCGTTTCGCTGACTTTCAAATAAAGCACATCTTGCCGCTACGGGGGTGTCTTCTGTATCCCCGACAATGGTAAGGACAATGATAGGAGGTACAGGATTTATTGGATGACCCATGAGATTTCTGTACCTTTTTTATCTCTATTGTTCGAGAAATAAACTTCAATTTAATAATAACACATCATGAAGAAAAATCTATTCGTTAGCATAACGGTACTGCTCCTTTCCTGCCTTATCGGTTGCAATACCTCTACACAAACCAAAGAAGGGAAAGTTTATGCTCCTATTGAAGTGGAAACTCCTGAACGGCCGGCCGGACAACAGGATGTGGTAGGGCTGACTGTCCCTAAAATGGAAACAGTTCGCGTTGGATTCATCGGTCTGGGTATGCGCGGAATCAGCGCCGTTGAACGCTGGACGCATATTCCCGGTGTTCAGATCAATGCCCTTTGTGATCTGCGTCCCGAACTGGTGGAAAGAGCACAAAAGACGCTCTCCAACGCCAACCTGCCGGAAGCTGCTGCCTATTCGGACACGGAGGATGCCTGGAAGAAGTTGTGTGAACGGGACGATATCGACATTGTTTATATCGTAACAGACTGGAAACATCATGTCGAAATGGGTGTCTATGCGATGGAGCACGGCAAACATGTAGCTATCGAAGTGCCTGCTGCCATGACGCTTGATGAAATCTGGGCATTGATCAATACGGCAGAAAAGACCCGTAAACACTGTATACAGCTGGAGAACTGTGTGTACGACTTTTTCGAGTTGACCACGTTGAATATGGCACAACAAGGCCTGTTCGGTGAAATTCTTCACGTCGAAGGCGCTTATATCCACAACTTGGAAGAGTTCTGGCCTTACTATTGGAGCAATTGGCGCTTGAATTACAATAATGAGTTCCGAGGCGATATTTATGCGACCCACGGTATGGGACCGGCCTGCCAGTTGCTTGACATCCATCGCGGAGACCGCATGAGAACGCTGGTAGCGATGGATACGAAAGCCGCTACCGGTCCAGAATTAGGCCGAAGATATGGACTGGAAAACGATACCGTCGAATTTCAGAACGGCGACCATACCATGACCTTTATCCGTACGGAAAAAGGGAAGACGATCCATATCCAGCATGACGTCATGAATCCGCGTCCTTACAGTCGCATGTATCAGCTGACCGGTACGCATGGGTATGCGAACAAGTATCCGCTTGAAGAATACTGTTTCCGCCCCGATCAAATCAAATCCGACGAGGTGCCCGATCATGAGAACCTGAACATGCATGCTGCCATTTCCGCCGAAGTGAAAGAGGCTTTGATGAAAAAATATAAGCACCCTATCCATCAAGAATTGGAAGAGACGGCCAAAAAAGTCGGTGGACATGGCGGTATGGACTACATCATGGATTACCGTCTGGTGTATTGTCTGCATAACGGATTACCATTGGATATGGATGTATATGACTTGGCCGAATGGTGCTGTTTGGCTGAACTTACCCGTATTTCAATAGAAAATGGGAATGCTCCTGTTACTGTTCCTGATTTCACCCGTGGCAGCTGGAACAAAATTCAGGGATACCGCCATGCTTTGGTAAAATAAATGTGTTTTCTATTTATTGAAAATAACATGAACACAAAGAATCTTTTAATCACCGGTATGTTTGCCGGGTTGTTTCTTTCCTGCAAGGAAGTAGAGCCGCCCGCACCTGTTTTGCCGGTTCCGACGCCGGAGCAGATCAAATGGCAGAAAATGGAGAATTATGCATTCGTGCATTTCGGGTTGAACACATTCAATGATTTGGAATGGGGCTATGGGAATACACCTGCGGAAACATTCAATCCGACAGACCTGGATTGCGAACAATGGGTACGTATCATCAAAGCGGCCGGCCTGAAAGGGGTGATCCTGACAGCTAAGCATCACGACGGCTTTTGCCTTTGGCCGACCAAAACGGTCGACTATAATATCTCTAACTCGCCTTATAAAAACGGAAAGGGCGACATGGTTCGCGAATTGTCCGATGCCTGCAAGAAGCACGGCTTGAAGTTCGGGCTTTACCTCTCTCCCTGGGATCGTCATAATGCCGAATATGGGCGGGAAGGATATCAGAAGACCTATCATGAGCAAATCAACGAACTGATCTCCAACTACGGTCCGTTGTTCGAGTTCTGGTTTGACGGGGCGAACGGAGGAAATGGCTGGTACGGTGGAACGAATGAAACGCGTTCGATCGATCCGAAAACCTATTACGGCTACGAGACTGCCCGAAAAATGATCAAAGCGAAACATCCGGAAGCGATGATCTTCGGCGGAACGGTTCCCGATATCCGCTGGATCGGCAACGAGTCCGGTTGGGCCGGCGAAACAAACTGGTCGCCCTATTCGTTGGACAAGGAGACACATTATACACAAAACCAATGGGGAATGAAAGACGGAAACCAGTGGTTGCCGGGAGAATGCGACGTATCGATCCGTCCGGGGTGGTTCTATCATCATCGTGAAGATCATCAGGTTCGTACTGTTCCGAATCTGGTCGATTTGTATTATCGCAGTGTGGGGCATAATGCCAACTTCCTGCTGAACTTCCCGGTAGCACTGAACGGACAGATTCATCCGGTCGATTCGGCACGTGCCGTCGACTGGTATCATACGATCCAAGCAGAATTGAAAGATAATCTTTTGGCAGGTATCCAGCCAAAAGCAAGCGAAACCCGTGGGGGTGCTTATAAAGCATCGAATGTGACGGACGACAACTGGGATTCTTATTGGGCTACTTCCGACGGGATGACGTCGGGCTCGCTGACTTTCCCGTTACCGACAGGGACTTCGCTGAACCGGGTGATGATTCAAGAGTATATACCTCTTGGACAACGTGTATGCGCCTTTACGCTTGAAGTGGAAAAGGATGGCAAATGGCTGCCGGTGGAAACAACCGATACGCTTTCGACAGTAGGTTACAAACGTATAGTCCGTTTCAAAACGACTCCGGCAGATGCTTTGCGCATTCATTTCACAGAGGCAAAAGGCCCGTTATGTATTAATAATGTGGAAGCCTTCCTGGCTCCCCCGCTGTTGGAACAGCCGCGTATCGTGCGAAATGCGAAAAATGAAGTCCATATAGATGTGGAAAGCGAAGGAACCGACATTTATTATACAACAGATGGAACGGAGCCGACGGCACAGTCTGCAAAATATGAAGTTCCGTTTACATTAGACAAGAAAGGAACCGTCAAAGCGATTACTTATGATGCGCAGTCCGGCAAATCCGGTCCTGTAGCCAGCCGCCGTTTCGACCTGCCAGCAGTCGATTACAAGGTGACCAGCCCTGCCGATGAGCGGACAAATCTCATGTTTGACGGAAACGGTTATTCCACCTATTATCTGCCCGAAGGCAAAAACGAAATAGTAGTAGAGTTGGCCGCCCCTCATACGATAAGCGGTTTTGTTTACACCCCTAATCAGGGACGCGATTCACAGGGACATATTTCAAACTATCAATTGTCTGTGGATGGAAAGGTCGTGGCTTCGGGCGAGTTCTCAAACATCAAACATAACCCGATTGAACAAGAAATACATTTTGCTCCTGTCAAGGGCAAAAAATTAGTTTTTAAGGCAACACGAATTGTTGATAACGTAAAACGTGTTGGAATTGCTGAGTTTTCAGTTATCACGGAAGACTAAACGATTTTCAACATAATTTGTGTTTGGCAGCAAGTGCCTGTGAAGGTCCTTGCTGTTTTTTATGGTAAAAAAGGTTCTACCGTAATTAGTGTAAGTTAACCAAAACATTTTAACTTTCTCTCAATATCGGTATATTCTATAAGCTACCGTGCACGGTTTCTTGAGGATTGTTTCTCTTATAGGGAAGCCTCAAAAGGTTAATGTTTTAGCATTGCGCAAGTGTTAACCTACACAAATCCCGTCCATAAAAAATAAAAGGCACAGATGGCAGGGTAAAGGAAGTGATACACAGGAAATTTTTAGCGTATCGGAAAAACGAAAAAATAAATGAAATCTGAAAAAGATTCCCTTTTGTTAATCTTTCATAAACATTCCGATACAATAATTATAAGAAAACATTATTTTGCTGAATCCTATAGTCTTTTGGGGATACAGGAAGTTGACAATTGTAGCAAGAAGAACGTAGCCCAATTTACGGAAGTAACAACATCGTCATGGTGGGTGGTCGCAAGGCAAAGTCTCTCGTGCTCGTATATTACTGTGATGATGGCTCGGAGTGTCGGAGCAATTACCCCGAACAACTCCATGAGCCCCATTTCTGACATCCCTACATTAACGCTTGGAATCATTCTTTCCATACATCTCTATTGAAACTTCATGGAACGACTGATTAAGACGGTCACCGAACATTGTCAGATCCTTGTCGATTTTCTCGGTGGTTATCTTACAGTACTTCTGCGTAGTGACGATGTTCGTGTGTCCCAATACCCGACTTACACTTTCGATGAGGACACCCTTGCTCAAAGCCAGCATTGCGAATCCATGGCGATTTACGTGAAATGAGATATTCTTGGTAATTCCGCACTCCTTTATTATCCGTTTCAACAACTTGCAGACAGACCTGTAGTTCAGGGTGGGAAACACGAATCCGTTCTCTTGAAACCTCTCATAACGCTTGATAATCTGCAAAGGAATATCCAGCAGCTTCACTTGAAAATTCACTTTCGTCTTATGTCGTTTCGACAATATCCACTTCTCTTCATTCACTTCCGCTATGCTATCAATGGTCAGCTCCTTTATATCCACAAAAGACAGGGCGGTGAAACTAGCGAACACGAACAGATCGCGGATATAAGCCAGCTTTCTGTTTGAAAACTCGTGTGTCATTACCATCTTGATCTCATCCTCGGTCAGATATTCCCGTTCCTTGACGTTCTGGTTGACACTGTACTGGGCGAACGGGTTTCTCGGTGTCAGACCGTTATAATGAGCCTTCGCTACGATTGTTTTCAACCACATGCAGTTTGACCACACACTGGCGTTATGAAGTCCCGCATCAGTGGAAAAATAAATTTCATACTCCTTGATGAAGTCCGAGGTAAGCTCGAACAAGGAAACATCACTCCGCCTGTAGCATTTCTTTATGAACGCAGCCAAGTGGTTTCTTGATTTTACCCGCACTTGATACGAGCTTTCTGCCCGGTCTATACCGATACGTTTCTTGAAACTCTCATTCTCCTTGTCGAACGCACCGAGCAGTGTTTCATATTCCGTAACGAACCACTGAAAGGTATTGCGTACCATCTCGGCTGTAACAAACGCTTCCCTGTCTGAAAGGCGCTGATAGTGTTTGATGATTTGAGCTTTGATGTTGTATAGGGCGAGATTGATGTCCCGCGCTTCCTTGCTCTTTCCTTTCGCTCGGTTGCCTTTCGCATCCCAAAGCCCTTTGGCAATGGTCTGCTTGCAACTGAACTGAGCTACGGAACCGTTGATTGTCACCCGTCCCATAATCGGAACAATACCGTTTTTCTCCTTGCTACCGTTCACATAGAACAGCACTTTGAATGTACTACGCATAATTCAATTTTCTTTTTTCGTTACAAGATTAACTATCTGCTAGTTATATATTATCACGCAAAATAAGGCAGGTAGTGGAAACAATCTCCGACTCTCTATGAATTAACTTGGTTATCGGGTAATGATTTGAAAACCGTTTGCCCTCGTTGTCTTTCGTTTTTCTGCATTTTGGCATTGGAAAAGCTTTCATCGGATTCCCTTATAAGTCATTGAATACCAGTTGTGCTGTCGTTATTTTTTCGTCTCTGATTGATTTTGCCAGAGATAATATCTATTCGTGCCGCAAAATAGAGAAACTTCTTTTACGTGACATTCATTATATCTGGCTTTCCGGTAATGAACATCCGGATTTTATTACCATCAACCGTTTTCGAAACCGTGTAAAAGAGGAAATAAATACCGTATTCACGCTGTTGGTTCTTGTCCTTGCCTCCAAAGGTTTCATCAGCTTTGACTAAAGTATATCAACGGTACCAAGATTGAGTCCAGGGCCAACAAATATACTTTTGTCTGGCGCAAGACAGTCGAAAAGAATCGGACAAAGCTGATGGATAAGATCCGCATTCTCCTAGAGCAGGTGGATGAAGCCATAGCTCAAGAGAACTCCGCCAAAGACATACCCGTAGAGTTCACTCCCACCATGCTCTCAGATATAGTGAATGAACTTAAAGAGGTGCTGGAACACCAGCCTGTAACAAAGGACAAGGTACAAAAGAAATTCATCCGGGAAAAGAAGAAACAGGTCCGGGAACTTGAACAGTACCGTAACAAGTTGATGGAATACGACAACCCTCTTGACACTATTGGAGAACGCAACTCCTATTCCAAAACCGATCCTGATGCCACCTTCATACGCATGAAAGAAGACACCATGAGAAACGGACAGGCCAAGCCCGGATATAATCTGCAAATAGGGACCGAGAACCAATTTTTAAATTATCCTAATCATCTTTCAAGCATTTTCTATTTTCCCCTTCGAAATTTTTCCTAATCTCAAAAATATTCTTACCTTTGTTTAAAGAAGAGTTGTCTCATAAGTATGAGGCTGTAAAATACTGAATTTAGCACGATATCCAAATCGTTACCTGAAACTTTTCAAAACTTCCATAAGTGTTTATATTTCATATAAATCTGTCAATTATATAAGAATTTAAAATAAAAAGAATGATCAATATGTAATGTGGTTTCATTTAGAGCCGAGAGGTGCTGGCTATTCGGGAGCATTGAGTGGAGTGGCTGTCAGTAAAAACGTGGCGGGGCCTTACTCGTTCGTAAACGCTTTCCGTCCGAATGCCGGTTTTTGGCCGGTTAATGTACAGGAACTACATAAGCAACCTTGTACGCTTTCCGCAGATCTACGTTTTAGCGGTGGAGAGTTACCTGCCCATCCGGATAGCTTGAATTTATTGGGGCGTGACCAAATCTCCGGACAAATGGCTAGGGATATGAACCTTTTCGTGGATGACGATGGCATCGCTTATCATATTTATTCCTCGGAAGAGAATAGTACCTTGCATATATCGCAGCTGACCGATGATTATACGAGTTATTCCGGTAAGTACGCCCGTTTCTTCCCGGGGCGTTTCATGGAAGCTCCAGCCTTGTTCAAACAGAAGGGGAAATATTATTTGATTATGTCCGGCTGTACGGGCTGGGCTCCGAATGCGGGACGATCGGCGGTCGCTTCCTCGATTTGGGGACCTTGGAAGGAATTGGAAAATCCGTTTAGGGGAGAGAACTCGGAGGTGTCGTTTTATTCTCAGAGCACGTACGTATTGCCTGTACCCGGCCATGCGGATCGCTTTATTTATATGGGAGATCGTTGGACTCCGGAGAACGCTATAGACGGACGTTATATCTGGCTTCCTATCCGATTCGAGGGGGAGCAACCCGTGATCGAGTGGCGATCTGAGTGGAGTTATTAAATTCTCTTATCGCTTTTTTGCGAATGTATGTGATGTAGATCTGCGGATTATCACGTACATTCGCGTTAAATTTTTAAGTAGCTTATGTCAGACGAACAACGAATGGTGCTCCGTACGGAGGACTTGGTAAAGAAATATAGGACTCGTACGGTCGTGAATCATGTATCGATTAACGTGAAACAGGGGGAGATCGTTGGTTTGCTTGGTCCGAACGGAGCGGGAAAGACGACCACCTTTTATATGACAGTAGGTTTGGTCACTCCTAACGAGGGTAAGATCTTCTTGAATGACATGGAGATTACGAAATTCCCGGTCTATAAGCGGGCTCGCAACGGCATTGGCTATCTGGCGCAAGAGGCTTCGATTTTCCGGAAAATGACGGTGGAAGATAATATCCGCTCGGTCTTGGAGATGACGGGACGTAGCATTGAGTACCAAAAAGAGAAACTGGAAAGTTTGATTTCAGAGTTCGGTTTGAATAAGGTTCGTAAAAACTTGGGAGACCAGCTTTCGGGTGGAGAGCGGCGTCGTGCGGAGATTGCCCGCTGTCTGGCGATCGATCCGAAGTTCATTATGTTGGATGAGCCTTTCGCCGGTGTAGACCCGATCGCCGTACAAGATATCCAGACAATCGTGGCTCGCTTGAAACATAAGAATATCGGAATCTTGATTACCGACCACAATGTGTACGAGACATTGAGTATTTGTGACCGGGCCTATCTCCTGTTCGAGGGAAAAGTCCTTTTCCAAGGAACCGCCGAACAACTAGCCGAGAACGAGATCGTGCGCGAGAAATATTTGGGAAAAGACTTTGTGCTGCGTAAGAAAGACTTATAGCAGTCGTTTCAATCGCCTGTTTACCTGTATGAACAGCAGGAAAGATAAGGCGGCGATAAGACAAAAGTCCAAAAGATGCTCGGCGGGAATATCGCCTGTGATAAACTCGTTATCCTTGAGACGACTGTCCGACATCCCTATTACGGCGAAAGCATTATTGACAAAGTGGGCGAACACCGGTATCCAGATGCTCTTGCTCCAATAGAGTAGATAGCCGAAATAGGCTCCGAGTATCATCCGGGGCAAGAATCCGTAAAATTGTAAATGGAAGGCGCTAAATAGTATGGCGGCGACCCATATGATCGTATGAGGGTTGGAGGTCCATTTCCCGATCACTCGTTGCAAGGCTCCTCTGAACAGGAACTCCTCGGTTATCCCGGCCGTAACGGCGATAACGATAAGGTTGGCCAGGATTACCCAAACGCTATCGCTGGATAACAGGATCGTCGTCAGTTGTTCGGCGAGGGTTTCTTGCGCCCGCATCCATTCCTCGATAGGAGCCATAAACGCGGGTAACTCCATCTGCTTGTTGAGCAATCCTAGCAAATTGATAACCGGAGAAAATAAGAACACGCAAACTAAGGTGAGAATCCAGATCCTGCCGTCTGTGATTTTCTTGACTGATAGATAATGGCAGGGATTGTCACTACATATCCAAGCCATGGCGATAGATGGTAGCAAAAAGGTACAGATCGCCGAGATGAACTGAATGAGCCTCATTAAATTAGCGTCTTGGGTTATATCAGCCTGTAAACCGTGGGTCGCAAGTAATAAGCCCGTGGATATAATAGATGATAAAATGGCTCCAGCCAATAAGAATAGCAAGAGGATCAAAAGTTGGATTATCGCCGGACGGGTAGCATATATTCCTTTTATTCTCATAATGATTCATTCAAAGGGTAAATAATTGCCGCCAAATATAAACAAAAGAATAAAAACAGATCAAAATTTGCACGATTAAAAGAATAAGTCTAATTTTGCGACCTAAAATTCGATACGACTATTAATTAAATAAATCATTCAGAATGAACGTTTCGCTTAAAAACAATGATGCCGTAAGCGGTATCGTGAAATTAGAAATAGTGAAAGCTGACTATGCTGATCAGGTAGACAAGAGCCTGCGTAGCCTTCGTCAGAAAGCCAATGTACCGGGTTTCCGTAAGGGCATGGTTCCTATGGGCATGGTTAAAAAAATGTACGGAAAGCACGTGCTGGTAGAGGAGATAAACAAATTAGTTTCTGAGAATCTGTTCAAGTATATCCGTGAGAACGATTTGCATATCTTAGGCGAGCCGATGCCTAACGAGACTGAGCAAAAGCCGTTGGATTTCGATAAGGAAGAGGATTTCGAATTCTGTTTTGACGTGGCTTTGGCTCCGGAGATCAATATCGAGTTGAGCAAGAACGATAAACTTCCGTTCTATCAAGTCGCTATCGATGAAGAAATGCTAAATAACCAAGTAAACGCTTATCGCTCAAACTTCGGTTCTTACGACAAGGTAGACGAGGTTGAGGAAAAAGATATGGTAAAAGGTACGGTAGCCGAGCTTGAGAATGGTGCCCCGAAAGAAGGTGGTATCGTTGTTGAGGATGCTGTCTTGATGCCTATGTATATCAAGGATGAGGAAGAAAAAGCTAAATTTATCGGTGCTAAAGTAAATGCCGTAGTGGTATTCAACCCGAATAAGGCTTACGAGGGTGCTGAGGCAGAGATCGCTTCTTTCTTGAAGATCGATAAAGAGAAAGTGGCTGAGACTACAGGCGACTTTAGCTTTGAGATCAAGGAGATCACCCGTCATAAAGACGCAGAGATGAACCAAGAGTTGTTCGACAAGGTATTTGGCGAGAACGTGGTTACCAGCGAGGAAGAATTCAAGAACAAGATCAAGGAAGCTTTGGCAGAGCAATTCGCTCCTCAGAGTGACTTCAAGTTCTTGACGGATACTCGTGATATGTTGGTTGAGAGAGCTGGCGAGTTGAATTTCGCTGACGATTTATTGAAACGTTGGTTGCTTGCCGCTAACGAGAAGAATACGAAAGAGAAGATCGACGAGGACTTCCCTCAGATCCTTCAGGATTTGAAATATCAGTTGATCAAGGAGAACTTGGTTAAGAAGAACGGCTTGAAGGTTGAGGACGCTGACATCGAGAACTTCGCTAAACGTGTGGCTAAGGCTCAGTTCGCTCAATACGGCATGTTGTCTGTACCTGAGGACGTACTTGACAACTACGCTAAAGACATGTTGAAAAATAAGCAAACACTTCAGAACATCATCGACCGTGCGGTTGAGGAGAAATTGGCTGCTTGGTTGAAAGAGCAAGTGGAACTTGATGTTAAGGAGGTAACCGCTGACGAGTTCAACAAACTTTTTGAATAAAAAGATCTTTACTCGGCCTCTTAGGAGGTTGTTTTATATCAAAAAAGGGATTTCTCTCTAAAAATATCTTAGCGGATAGCGAAATAAATTGTTTCTTTCAGAAATTTATTTATAACTTTGTTTTTCCGTTAAGTCACAGAGGGAAATCCCTTTTTACGTCTTCTCGGTAAATAAAAGATAGGAGAAAATATGGAAGATTTTAGAAAGTATGCTACAAAGCATTTAGGTATGAGTGGTACGGCTCTGGATAGTTATATGAACATCTCCAGTAGCTATATCTCCCCGACAATTATAGAGGAACGACAGCTGAATGTCGCTCAAATGGATGTCTTCTCTCGGTTGATGATGGACCGTATTATTTTCTTGGGCACGCAAGTGGATGATTATACCGCTAACGTGATTCAAGCGCAGTTGTTGTATCTGGATTCCAGTGATCCCGGAAAGGATATCTCTATTTATATCAATTCGCCGGGTGGCTCTGTATATGCGGGCTACGGCATTTATGACACGATGCAGTTTATCTCCAGCGACGTATCTACGATTTGTACGGGTATGGCCGCCTCTATGGCGTCTGTCTTATTGGTGGCGGGAACCAAGGGAAAACGTTTCGGCTTGAAGCACTCCCGTGTAATGATCCATCAACCGCTTGGCGGCGTACAAGGACAGGCTTCAGACATCGAGATTACCGCTCGCGAGATCTTGAAGGTTAAGAAAGAACTGTACACCATAATCTCGGATCATTCAGGTAGACCCTATGAGGAGATCGAGCGCGATGGCGACCGTGATTTCTGGATGACCGCGGAGGAAGCGAAAAAGTATGGCATGATCGACGATGTTTTAACACGTAAATAACAAAAACAACAATAAGAAACTATGGCCAAAACAACAGGCGATACATGTACGTTTTGCGGCAGGAGTAGCCGTGATGTTAATTTGCTTATCAATGGGATCTCTGGTTGTATTTGCGATGATTGTGCCCGGCAGGCGTATGAGATCGTAAAGGAGCAGACAGGAGGTAAGAAAACTTCTTTTGGTTTGAAGCAGAAAGATCTGCCTAAACCGGAAGATATCAAGACTTTCTTGGATCAGTACGTGATCGGGCAGGATGACGCGAAGCGTTATCTGTCGGTATCGGTGTACAACCATTACAAGCGTTTACTTCAAAAGGTTACCGCCGATGATGTAGAGATTGAGAAATCTAATATTATCATGGTGGGCGCTACCGGTACGGGCAAGACTTTGTTAGCCCGTACGATCGCTAAGTTATTGCATGTCCCGTTCGCTATCGTGGACGCTACGGTACTTACCGAGGCAGGTTACGTGGGGGAGGATATTGAGAGTATCTTGACCCGGCTATTGCAAGCGGCGGATTATGATGTGGAGGCGGCCCAACGGGGTATCGTCTTCATCGATGAGATCGATAAGATCGCACGTAAGAGCGATAATCCGTCTATCACTCGGGATGTCAGCGGTGAGGGTGTACAGCAAGGTTTGCTGAAACTTCTAGAAGGATCGATCGTGAATGTGCCTCCTCAGGGGGGACGTAAGCATCCGGAGCAAAAGATGATTGCGGTGGATACGAAGAATATCCTGTTCGTTTGCGGTGGTGCTTTCGATGGAATCGAGAAGAAGATCGCTCAACGCTTAAATACCCGTGTGGTCGGTTATTCGGCTAGTTTGGATACGGCTACCGTAGACCGGAATAATTTACTGAAATACATCACCCCGACTGATTTGAAGTCGTTTGGCTTGATCCCGGAGATTATCGGTCGTTTACCTATCCTCACGTATCTGAATCCGCTGGATCGTGATACGCTTCGTAACATCTTGACCGAGCCGAAGAACTCCATTATCAAGCAATACGTCAAATTGTTCGATATGGATGGCATTAAGCTGACGTTCGATGAGAAAGTCTATGAGTTTATCGTGGATAAGGCGCTTGAGTTTAAGCTGGGTGCCCGTGGGTTACGTTCAATCGTAGAAGCCGTGATGATGGACGCTATGTACAGTATGCCATCTCAAAAAGTAAAGGAACTCCATGTAACGTTGGAGTATGCGAAAGAGAAATTTGAAAAATCGGACGTGAACCGTTTACAGGTCGCGTAAACGTAGGCGGTTTACTATAAATAATACGAAGTATGGCAAAGAAGGATCATTTAACAGAAGAGCTAAATCGGCACTTTGGCTTCGGTACCTTTAAGGGGAACCAGAAGGCTATTATTGAGAACGTGCTGGCCGGGAAGGATACTTTTGTATTAATGCCGACGGGGGGAGGTAAATCTCTTTGTTATCAATTACCATCCATACTAATGGAAGGAACCGCGATCGTGATATCTCCGTTGATCGCTTTGATGAAGAATCAGGTGGACGCGATGCGGAATTTCAGTGAGGAAGATGGGGTCGCCCATTTTATCAATTCCTCTTTGAATAAGTCGGCTATCGACCAGGTGAAATCGGATATATTATCAGGACGTACCAAGTTGCTGTATGTAGCACCGGAGTCCTTGACCAAGGAAGAGAACGTGGATTTTCTGCGTCAGGTAAAGATCTCTTTCTATGCGGTGGACGAGGCGCATTGTATCTCGGAATGGGGACATGATTTCCGTCCGGAATATCGAAGAATCCGTCCGATTATCAATGAGATCGGTAAACGTCCGTTAATCGCTCTGACCGCTACCGCTACACCTAAGGTGCAGCACGATATCCAGAAGAATCTGGGTATGATAGACGCTACAGTCTTTAAATCATCCTTCAACCGCTCTAATTTGTATTATGAGGTTCGTCCGAAAGGAACGAATATAGACCGCGAGATCATTAAGTATATTAAAGCCAACGAGGGTAAATCGGGTATCGTATATTGTTTGAGCCGTAAAAAGGTGGAGGAATTTGCCGACATCTTGAAAGCCAACGGGATAAAGGCGTTGCCTTACCATGCGGGAATGGATTCGCAAGTACGTTCCGCCAATCAGGATGCCTTCCTGATGGAACAGGCGGATGTGATCGTGGCTACGATCGCTTTCGGTATGGGTATCGACAAGCCGGATGTCCGTTATGTGATTCATTACGATATCCCGAAGAGCCTAGAAGGTTATTACCAGGAAACCGGTCGTGCCGGTAGGGATGGCGGAGAAGGCCAATGTATCGCTTTCTATGCTTATAAGGACTTGCAAAAATTGGAGAAATTCATGCAAGGAAAGCCCGTGGCCGAACAGGAAATCGGCAAACAGTTGCTTTTAGAGACTGCAGCCTATGCCGAGACTTCCGTCTGCCGGAGAAAAGTGCTATTGCATTATTTCGGTGAGGAATACCTGGAAGATAATTGTGGTAATTGTGATAATTGTTTGAACCCAAAGAAGCAGGTGGAAGCGAAGGAATTGTTAAGCGCGGTACTGGAGGTTATCAGTACGTTGAAAGAAAAGTTTAAGGCAGATTATATCGTAAATATTTTGGTAGGTAACGAAACCTCCGAAATCCAAAATTACAAGCACAATGAATTAGAGGTCTTCGGTTCCGGACAGGACGAGGATGATAAAACTTGGAACGCCGTTATTCGTCAGGCTTTAATCGCTGGCTATTTAGCGAAGGATATTGAGAATTATGGTTTGCTGAAAATCACGGAAAAAGGTAAGGAGTTCATGAAGAAGCCGGTATCGTTCAAGATTACCGAGGACAATGAATTCGAGGAAGAGGAAGAGGAAGTTCCGGTTCGTGGGGGCGCCTCTTGTGCGGTAGACCCGGTTCTTTATTCCATGATGAAGGATTTGCGTAAGAAATTATCCAAGCGGTTGGAAGTTCCGCCTTTCGTGATTTTCCAAGATCCCTCTTTGGAGGCTATGGCTACTACTTATCCGATCACGTTGGACGAGTTGCAGAATATCCCGGGAGTGGGCGCTGGTAAGGCGAAACGTTATGGCAAGGAGTTCATTGAGTTGATCAAGAAACATGTAGAGGAGAACGAGATTGAGCGTCCGGAGGATTTGCGCGTACGTACGGTCGCTAATAAGTCCAAGTTGAAGGTCTCAATCATTCAGCGGATCGACCGTAAGGTGGCGCTGGACGAGATCGCGTTGACTAACGGACTTGAGTTCACCGAGCTTTTGGATGAGATCGAGGCGATCGTATATTCCGGTACACGTATCAATATCGATTATTTCTTGAATGATGTGATGGATGAGGATCATATCGAGGATATTTACGAGTATTTCAAGGATTCGGAGACCGACGGTCTGGAAGACGCCATTGAGGAATTAGGCGGTGACTATACGGAAGAGGAGATTCGCTTGGTCCGTATCAAGTTCTTGTCTGAAATGGCAAACTAATGGGAGGGTGGCCCGGTTCCACTCTAAAGAAAAAACAAATAAAGAAGCTTATTGTTCCTTCCGAAAGAGATTTATTTTTCCTTCGGAAGGAATTTTGTTTTCGTTCGGATGAAAGTTTATTTTCTTCCGAATCGAATTTTTAATTTCTCCCGTATCGATTTATTGCGTGAAAAGTCGTATATTTGCGCGCAATAATTTTTAAAGCATAAGTTCTATGTCATTTATTGCAGACAGGGTAGTTATGGATGGGTTAACGTTTGACGATGTATTGTTAATCCCAGCTTATTCGGAAGTTCTTCCTCGTAATGTCGATCTCACGACAAAGTTTTCACGTAATATCACATTGAATATACCGATGGTGTCGGCCGCTATGGATACGGTTACCGAGGCCAAGTTGGCTATCGCTATCGCCCGTGAGGGAGGTATTGGTGTGATTCATAAAAACATGACGATCGCCGAGCAGGCAAAGCAGGTCCAGACCGTTAAACGTGCGGAGAATGGAATGATCTATGATCCGGTGACTATCACGAAGGGCAAGCGTGTGGCGGATGCCTTGGCAATGATGGCTGAATATAAGATTGGCGGTATTCCCGTGGTGGATGAAGGCGGGTATTTGGTAGGTATCGTGACAAACCGTGACTTGCGTTTCGAGAAGGACATGAACCGTTCTATCGACGAGGTGATGACGAAAGAGAATTTGGTCGTAACCGGACAATCTACGGATATGGAGGCCGCCGCTCAGATCCTTCAGGAACATAAGATCGAGAAGTTACCGGTGGTCGATAGCCATAATAAGTTGATCGGCTTGATTACCTATAAAGATATAACGAAAGCGAAAGATAAACCGAAGGCTTGCAAGGATTCGAAAGGTCGTTTGCGTGTAGCTGCCGGTGTAGGCGTTACGTTCAATACCTTCGAGCGTGTAGCCGCTTTGGTGGATGCCGGGGTGGATGCTTTGGTGATCGACACGGCACATGGTCACTCAAAAGGTGTGGTGGATGTCTTGAAACAGATTAAGGCGCAATATCCGCATATTGATTGTGTGGTCGGTAATATCGCTACGGGCGAGGCCGCTAAATATTTAGTGGAAGCCGGGGCGGACGCCGTGAAGGTAGGTATCGGTCCGGGTTCGATTTGTACGACTCGTGTGATCGCTGGTGTGGGTGTTCCCCAGTTGTCGGCTATTTACGATGTGGCGAAGGCGTTGGAAGGAACTGGTGTGCCTTTGATCGCTGACGGTGGCTTGCGTTACTCCGGTGATATCGTGAAGGCGATCGCCGCTGGTGGATCTTCCGTGATGATGGGATCTCTGTTGGCGGGTGTAGAGGAGTCGCCGGGCGATACGATTATCTTCAATGGCCGTAAGTTTAAGTCTTACCGTGGAATGGGGTCGTTGGAAGCTATGCAAAAGGGGTCCAAGGATCGGTATTTCCAAGATGTGGAGGACGACGTGAAGAAGCTGGTTCCGGAGGGAATCGCTGCCCGTGTTCCGTTTAAGGGTTCTTTGTATGAGGTCATTTACCAAATGGTAGGTGGTTTACGTGCGGGAATGGGTTATTGCGGGGCTCATAATATCGAGGAGTTGCATAAAGCTCGTTTTACTCGAATCACCAACGCAGGTGTGCAAGAGAGCCATCCGCATGACGTAGCGATCACGCAAGAGGCTCCGAATTATAGCCGCGGTGAATAGTAATACAAGTTTTACGTTTTATAAAAAACACTAATTTAATGGGATAGCATACTTTTCTTGTCGGCTCTCCGTTAGATTAGTGTTATTTTTGTAATGTATATTCGTGCTATGGTAAAAGAATTTTTGATGAAAAAGTTACTTATTTCATTAGGGGTATTCGCTTGTGTGACAGTTAACGCTCAAACCGCATCCGATTCGGTCGTTATGACGGTCGCTGGAAAACAAGTGCCTTTATCTGAATTTATTTTTATCGCGGAGAAGAATGGAGAGGTGGATTTATCGAATACAAAGTCCGTCAAAAACTATGTCGAGCTATTTAAAAATTTTAAGCTAAAAGTAGCGGAGGCGGAATCTTTAGGGATCGACCAGACATCCTCATTCAAAAGTGAGCTGGATGGATACCGGGCTCAGTTGATCGATAGCTATATGTCGGATAAGGAGGGTGAGAAAGCGGCTGCCCGTGCGGTATATGACCGTGGGGATCACTCGGTAGAGTTGACCCACATCTTATTCCGTTTGCCGGAGAAGACGGTCTCCAAAGATACGGTAGCTGTATATCAAGAAGCCATGCGAGTATACGAACGTCTCCAGAAAGGAGAGGATATGGAAACAGTCGGAAAAGCTTTGGCCGAGAAGGATAAGGAGCATGTCGCTTGCGAATATGTACGTTGCTTGCTCCCGATGCAATCCCTAAAAGTGTTTGAGGATGCCGCCTATTCCTTGCCGATTGGCGTGGTGTCTGAACCGGTTCGCACGAAATTAGGATTTCATTTGATAAAAGTCCATAGTCGTAAACCCAATCCGGGGCGGGTACATGTCGCTCATATCTTGATCGCCTTCCCGAAAGATTCCGCTATTCAGGACTCATCGGCTTTTCTGGCAAAAGCGCAAGCTATCTATAAGCAAGTACAAGAGGGAGCTGATTTTGGCGAGTTAGCGAAAGAATATTCTGGGGATGCTGCTTCCGCTAAGAAAGAGGGAGTATTACCTTGGTTTGGGGTAGGCGAGATGGTCCAGCCTTTTGAGCAAGCCGCTTTTGCGTTGAGCAAGCCGGGTGATTTATCCGAGGTGGTGGAAACTCGTTTTGGTTACCATATCATTAAGTTGATCGATAAGAAGGGACGCCCTTCGTTTGAGGAAGAGGAAAAAGCTTTGTCGAGACGTATGGGGCAGGGTGAACGTAACTTCGAGTTATATAAAGCTTTCGACGATCGTATGAAAAAAGAATACGGATACGTTTTCTATCCGGAAGCCTATGCGGAGCTGCAAGCGTTATGTAATGATTGTTTCCCCACGGACGAGGCGTTTTATGAGAAAGCGAAGGATATGAACAAGACGCTTATGCAATTGGATGGAAAGGATTTCCCGCAAGCGGAGTTCGCTTATTATATCCAACGTTGTCCGTTCTCGACAAAAACGTATGCGGGTGATTTTATGCAAGAGATCTATGATTTGTTTATCCGCGATATCGTAACGACCGCCGAGCGTAAGAATCTGGAGACAAAACATCCGGAGATCCCTCATTTGATGCAGGAGTACCGGGATGGGATTCTGTTGTTTGAGGTCAGCAACCGGGAGATCTGGAGCAAACCCTCCGCCCAGCAGAAGGTGTTGGAAGCGAAGTGGATTGCGGATTTGAATAAAAAATATCCGGTGACTGTCAACTGGAAATTATTGAAGAAACTAAAGAAATAAAATAAAGATAGATATGAGGATAGTCTTCATGTTCCTAACGTTCGTTGTGTTGTTGGGTGCCTGTAAAGGTTCTCAGCCAGCTGATACTACGGATGTCTTGGTTAGCGTGAAAGGACGTACCCTAAATCGTTCGGAGGTGAATAAGCTAATACCCCGGGGGATTTCCTCCGCAGATAGTCTGTTGCTGGCCGAGGGCTTTACCAAGAAATGGGTAAAGGATGTATTGGTGTACGATGTGGCTTTGCGTAACTTAGGGGATGAGAAAGAGGAGGTCGATAAATTGGTAGAGGAGTACAGGCGTTCCTTGGTTCGTTACCGTTATCAGGAACGATTGGTGGAGGAGAAGCTGAAAACTGATATCCGGGAAAGTGATAAATTAAACTATTACGAGGAAAACCAGAAAAAGTTTATCTTGGATAAAGGCTTGATCAAGGGATTATTCTTGAAAATCCCGGTTGATGCCCCGGGACTTACCGACGTCAAAAAGTGGTACAAATCCACAGATGTGGCCTCTTTAGAAAAAATTGAGAAGTATAGTGTGCAAAATGCCACGATTTATGAGTACTTTTACGACAAATGGGTTGATTTCGATGAGGTAATGGATAATATACCGATCCATGTGTCGAATCCGAATGCGTTTCTGAAGGCGAATAAGTATGTTGAGGTGGCGGATAGCAGTTATTGTTATCTGTTGAATATCAAGGAATATTTACCTTCCGGCAGTGTGGAGCCATATGATTATGCCAGTCCGCACGTCACGGAAATGCTGGTCAACCAACGAAAAGTTGAATTCTTGAAAAAATTTGAAGACGAGTTATATAACGATGCGATCCGGAGCGGTGACGTGGAATTCCATTCCGAGCCGTGATCTCTAATTTTATAAATGGGTAGACATGATGAAAAAGATTTTAAGTGTATTCTTTCTTGCCTGTTGTTCTTGCCTTGTAATGGCGCAAGACAATGTGATCGATGAAATTGTGTGGGTGGTAGGAGATGACGCTATTTTACGTTCGGATATCGAGACGCAACGTTTGTATAATCAAAACGAGGGGGTCCGTTTGGATGGCGACCCGTATTGCGTGATCCCGGAGCAGATGGCGATACAGAAACTATATCTGAATCAAGCTAAGATCGATAGTATTACCGTGAACGAGAACCAAGTGATCCAGAGCGTGGATCAATGGATGAACATGGCTGTGAACCAAATCGGGTCTCGCGAGAAATTGGAGGAATATTTCGGTAAGAAATTTTCCCAGATCAAGGATGAGCGTAAGGAGATGGTGCGGGAGCAGCAGGTAGTGCAACAGATGCAGCATCAATTGATCGGCGAGATCAAGCTGACACCTTCCGAGGTGCGTAAATATTTCAGCCAGTTGTCTCAGGATAGCCTGCCGAACATCCCTACGACAGTAGAGGTGCAAATCGTTACCTTGGAACCGAAGATTCCGTTTGAGGAAACAGACGCTATCAAGGCCCGCTTACGTGATTTCACGGAGCAGGTTAATTCCGGTAAGATGGAATTCTCTACGTTGGCTCGTTTGTACTCGGAAGATCCGGGTTCGGCGTCTCGAGGTGGTGAGCTGGGTTTCATGAGCAAGACACAGCTGTTGCCGGAGTTTGCGAACGTCGCGTTCAACTTGAAAGACCCGAAACGTGTCTCCCAGATCGTACAGACGGAGTATGGTTACCATATCATCCAATTGATCGAGAAGCGTGGAGACCGTATCAACTGCCGCCATATCTTATTGAAACCGAAGGTTTCCGATAAGGAGTTGGCGGATGCTACCACTCGTCTGGATTCATTGTACAATGATTTGCAGGCGAATAAGTTCACGTTTGAGGAAGCCGCTACATTCGTCTCTTATGACAAGGATACACGTAATAATAAGGGTTTGATGGTAAACCAAGATTACGAGAGCAGCAATATGGGAACCCCTAAGTTCGAGATGCAAGAACTTCCGCAGGAAATCGGTAAGGTGGTATATGGCATGAAAGTCGGAGAGATCTCCAAGCCTTTTACCATGTTGACGAACAAGCAGAAAGAGGTAGTAGCTATTGTTAAGCTGAAAGCTCGGACGGAAGGACATAAGGCGAATTTGGCCGATGACTTCCAAGCTTTGAAAGCGATCGTAGAGGCTAAGAAACGTGAGGAATTATTGAACGACTGGATCACGAAGAAACAAAAATCAACCTACGTGCGTATTAGTGACGGTTGGAGGAATTGTGATTTCAAATATCCGGGTTGGATTAAGGAATGAGACTAATTAACAGGTTATTTCTAGCGCTCTTATCGTGTGCTTTATCGGTTGGCGTATTTGCGCAAACGCAAGATAGCACGGTGGTAGCCGCCAAAGATAGTGTCGCTCCCAAGAAGACGAAGGTCTTTTTGGAGCATGCGAATACGCTTTCGTTCGATAAGGAGAGGAACGCCGAGGCTCAAGTACTGAATGGTGATGTTTGTTTTCGCCATGATAGTTCGTATATGTATTGCGATAGCGCATATTTCTTTGAGCAGACCAATTCCTTGGAAGCGTTTAGTAATGTCCGGATGGAACAAGGGGATACCTTGTTCGTGTATGGAAATTACCTGTTTTACGATGGAAATACCCAGATCGCTTATTTGCGGGAGAATGTCCGCATGGAGAATGGGCAGGTTACCTTGTTTACGGATAGCTTGAACTATGAGCGAATCCCGGATATCGGATATTATTTCGACGGAGGTCTGATTGTCGATTCTTTGAATCAGCTCTCTTCTTTTTACGGGCAATATTCGCCTAGTACGAAATTGGCTATCTTCAATGATAGCGTCCGTCTGGAGAATGAGCAATTCACGTTGTATTCCGATACCTTGCATTATAATACGGACTCGAAGATCGCCACGATCCTCGGACCATCCATAATCGTCTCGGATAGCGGCACGATCTATTCTTCCAGAGGTTGGTACGATACCGTGAATAATACCTCTTTGCTATTGGATCGTTCTCAGGTGGTTTCCGGCGACCGTATCTTGACGGGCGACTCTATCGCCTACAACCGGGAACTGGGTTTTGGGGAAGCGTTCGGTAATATGAGTCTGCAAGACACGGCGCAGCATGTCATGCTGGAAGGCCAATATGGCTTTTACAATGAGAAGACCGAGTATGCTTTCGCTACGGATAGCGCCCGTTTCTTGGAATTCAGCCAAGGGGATACATTGTTTCTGCATGGTGATACCTTGAAGATGACTACGGTGGACTCCCTTTACCGGGAAGTAAAAGCTTATTACGGCGTCCGTTTCTATCGGACGGATATGCAAGGTGTTTGCGATTCGATGCAGTTTAATACAAGAGACTCTATATTATATATGTATACGGACCCTATCGTTTGGAATGAACAGTATCAGATCTATGGGGATACGATCTTGATATTTATGAATGATAGCTCGATCGATTTCGCTCACGTGAAGCAATTCGCTTTCGCGATACAGCAAATCGATTCTACCGCATTCAATCAATTAAAGGGAAATGACTTGAAGGCTTATTTCGAGGGACAGGTCGTGAATCAGATCGATGTGTCGGGTAACGCCGAATCGATTTTCTTCCCATTGGAGAAGGACGGTTCGATGGTCGGCATGAACGAGACCAAGAGCGGTTTCCTTACGATCTGGCTAAAAGACAATAAGTTGGATAAACTGAAGATCTGGCCGACTCCAACAGGTACGATGACCCCTATTCCTGATTTGAAGCCCGACCAGAAATACTTGAAAGACTTTTATTGGTTTGATTATATCCGTCCTAAAGACAAGGATGATATTTATCAGGTCGTGAAAAGAAAAGCTCAAGATGCTCCGAAAAGAAGCAATAAATTCGTACATTAGCGTCGTATTCATAATTAATAGGTAAAGCTATGGCACTTTTCTCGTTTTATAACATGCGCAAGCCGCGTCAATTTGATCATAAGCCTATTTATTGGGACCCCCATAAGGAAGCCTTGGAGGAACGTATAAGCAAGGTCAAACGTGAAATGGGTGTAGAGGAGCCGTTGGAGGAATATAAGCCGCATATCAAGGGAACTTTCATTGAAGGTACCTCGCATCTGAAGAAAAGCGTGGGGCGAGGCGAGGATTCCCGGGCTCGTAGGTATAAGAATGTGAAACTGGCGGTGGCCTTGGCGGTCTTGGCTGCTTTCTTTTGGTATTTGTTCTGGTAATGAGCGATATCATTCATTTACTTCCGGACCATATCGCCAATCAAATCGCGGCGGGAGAGGTGATTCAACGTCCGGCCTCTGTCGTTAAAGAGTTGGTCGAGAATGCGGTGGACGCTGGCGCTTCCAATATCCAAGTGAACATTAAGGATGCGGGTAAGACATTGATACAGGTGATCGATGACGGGAAAGGTATGTCCGAGACGGATGCTCGCATGGCTTTTGAGCGGCACGCTACTTCTAAGATTTCTACGGCCGAGGATTTATTCTCTTTGCATACGATGGGTTTCCGAGGTGAGGCATTGGCCTCTATCGCCGCTGTCGCCCATATAGAGTTGCGTACCCGGGCTAGAGGGACCGAGCTTGGCACTTGTCTATCCATCGCGGGTTCCAATTTGGAGAGTATCGAGCCGGAGGCTTGTAACGAGGGAAGTATCTTCTCGGTAAAGAATCTTTTCTTTAATGTTCCCGCCCGCCGGAAATTCTTGAAGTCGAATGAGACGGAATTCCGGAATATCATCAATGAGTTCGAGCGAATCGCCTTGGTGAATCCGCAGGTGGGTATGTCTCTTTATCATAATGACGCGGAGATATTCAATCTGCCCGAGTCGGGGTTACGTCAGCGCATCATTAATATATATGGTAAGAGTTTAAACCAGAAGTTGCTCTCTCTGGATGCCCAAAGTTCCATGGTGACTATTTCCGGTTTCGTGGGGCGTCCGGACTCGGCGAAGAAGCGAGGGGCATTGCAGTTCTTTTTTGTGAATGGTCGTTATATGAAGCATCCTTATTTCCATAAGGCGATCATGCAGGCCTATGAGCAATTGATTCCTGCCGGGGATATGCCGAATTATTTTGTTTATTTCACGTTGGATCCCTCCTCGATCGATGTCAATATCCATCCGACAAAGACGGAGATTAAGTTTGAGAACGAGCAACCGATCTGGCAGATCTTGATGGCCGCTACCCGGGAGGCGTTGGCTAAATCGAGCGCTATCCCTACGATTGATTTCGACGTGGAGGATGCGATCGATATTCCTGTTTACAACCCGGTCAAGAAAAGTGAGCCTAGTACTTATAAGGCCCCGAAAGTGCAAGTGGATTCCAGTTATAATCCGTTTGACACTACTTCCTATAAAAAACCGGAATTCGATTGGTCTAAATTATATCAAGGGTTTGAGAACGATCGAGTGGCTGCCCAACTGGAGTCCGAGAGTTTCGAGGATGCCCCGATCGAGGAATTGCCAGCCGAGGCTTCGAACCCGGAAAACCTGTTTGCGGAGGTAAGCAATCCTTGCTATCAATATAAAGGGCGATATATCGTGACATCCTTGAAATCGGGTCTGGCGATTATTGACCAGCATCGTGCGCATGTGCGTATCTTGTTTGACCAATACCTGTCGAATATCCGTCAGCAACAAGGTGTATCCCAACAAGTCTTATTCCCGGAGATCGTAGAGTTTACCGCTGCCGAGGCGGCTGTACTACCTTCCTTATTGGAGGATTTGTGCTTCGTCGGCTTTGATCTGAGCAATCTGGGAAATGACAATTACGCGATCAATGGCCTGCCCGCCGGTATAGAGAACCTTGATCCGGTAAATTTGGTAAAGGATATCGTGGACCGGGCGATCGAGACCGGATGCGCAGTGCATGAGAAGATCTGCGAGGCCATCGCCTTGTCTTTAGCCAAAGCCGCCGCTATCCGTCCCGGCAAATCCTTATCCTTGGAAGAGATGGATCATCTGATCGCCTCCCTGTTCTCTTGTTCGGACTCGAACCTGACCCCGGATGGAAAGACGATTATCTCCATGCTGACAGATGAGGAGCTGGAGAGAAGATTTAAGTGCTAGGGATGATTTCGATGACATAGGTTTCACGGCTGCATTTACATTTAGGTTTCCCGGACATGCGGCCCGGAAGCAGGCGTGGAACACATCTTCCTCGATCGGACGTTTATAGAAAGCCTCATTCGATCGCATGATCGCCTCCTCCTTTGCGGAGGTGAACCAATGGCGCTCTCCTTTTTGTAACTCGTTTTTCAGCTGGGCGTAGATTTGATCATGCTCGATACCTTCGCAATTAATCTTGCTTTGCACCTCCACGCATAGGAAACGGCGGCTTCCCGTGGGGTCGCTTAATAGGTTCTTCTGGTTCGTAGTGCCAATAAATGAGGCTAGGCGGGGTAGGGGGGGAATGCTTGGCGTGTGCCTTGCGTACGTTCATTCCGGCCATCTGCATCCAATTTTTCAGTAAAGCCATTTTACGGTCGGACAACCGGTCGAACTCATCGAGGTTGATGAGTCCGAACAATCCAAGCTTCTGCTCCATTTGCGTCGAGCCGCTAAGGTCTACGCTATCCGTGTAATAGCGGACTAGCGAAGAAGGCATCAGCGACTTGCAAAAGGTAGACTTCTGACATCCTTGACGCTCGCTGACTAAAATGGGAGCCAAGCTATTTGCGTGCATTCGGTCCGAACCCATCCATTGCGAGGCCAAGGCGAGCATCCAGCGATGAAACCCCTCCACCCATAACGGTTCTGAGGAGACCCGTCGTGCCAGATCGCTTACCCGGTCTTTCCCGTCCCATTCGGGTAACCACTCCATATATTGCCGGAAAGGATGATACTCTTTTACTTCTTTTGAATATACGAAACGATTCACATCCCGATCCCTGCAATCGATCCCCGTCCGTCTTGCCTCCATGCAAATGCTATTTAGGTCACGTTGCGTCACCGGATAGAAGCGATCCGTTTCCAATTGTTTGTATCGATATTCAGTCTCCTCGCTCAACAAGTTGAAGTGGAATTCGATCCGTTCTTGGAGGAAAGTCTCCAGACTCTTTTGAAGGATAGAGTTGCTGTTGCTCGATCGTTTCGCTTTACCTTCGTTTGGGTGTGGTACGGTGATCGACCCGTCCGGTTTTAAGAAGCGAAGCCATAATTGGCCTAAAAAATCCAATACAGTTTTCATGACGCTATGTTTTAGAGGTTGTTTTTACTGTTTCATTTTGCGGATATAAGCTGTTAACTTGCGGTTTTCCAAATGTTTATATTGTCATTTGAAATAAAAGTAATCTGTGCGAAATACTAGGGAAAACTATTGTTTAAGTGGTATGGATGTAGTACCTTTGTTAAGTGCTTATAATCTTTTCACCTATGTGAAAAGAACGTATCACAATCATGAAACGATCGTTTCACATAGGTGAAAAGATCATATCACCCTTGTGAAATGACTAATAGCATACGATGTTTCGATGAATAACCTTTTAATCTCATACTAGATATATGGCAGCAAAATATGACTTTTACAAGACTCCGGTATCGAAGGACAGCACGAAGCGTCCTCGTTTTCACGCACGTATCGTATCATCCGGCACGATCGATACGGATGATCTGGCCAAACGTATCCATGGACGGTGTACCGTCACGCCGGCAGACGTAGCCGCCGTGCTTATCTCTTTAAGCGAGGTGACAGCGGAATATTTGCGTGAAGGAAAACGTGTACATATCGATGGGTTGGGGTATTTGCAAGTCACGTTGCAATGCCCGGCCGTACAATCCACGCACGAGATACGTGCGGAGTCCATCCGTTTCAAGTCCGTGGCTTTCCGTCCCGAGGTAGAGCTGAAAGATAGCTTGAAGACGATGACGCTGGAACGAGCCAAGTACAAATCCCATTCCCGCCAATTGGAGCCTGATCGTATCGACCAATTGCTCGCGAGTTATTTTGCCGAGCATGAATATATGACCCGTGTCGCCTTCCAGCGGCTTTGCGGCCTGACGAGCAGTACGGCCAGCCGCCGCCTGCATCAATTTGTCGAGGCGGGTAAATTGCGTGATATCGGCACCCGCCACCAGTCGCTTTACGTGCCAGTGAGGTAAATAGAGATAGTGAATGTTAAATATTAATAAATATGGCTAGGGCCTACCTTGCCAAACGGGAACAAATATGTACCTTTGCACCGTTTTTAGTGCGGAGTATGCGAAAAAAACAGGCACAACTTATTGATTGTCCGAAAATAATACGTAACTTTGCGGCTCGAAATAGGAAAAGATTAGATAAATAATAATAACACATTCAAAGTTTAAAAAAAGAAAGAAATGCCTACAATTCAGCAATTAGTTAGAAAAGGAAGGGAAACTTTGGTGGAGAAGGGTAAATCACCCGCATTGGACGCTTGTCCTCAAAGACGTGGCGTTTGCGTACGTGTTTACACTACGACTCCGAAGAAACCTAACTCTGCAATGCGTAAAGTAGCGAGAGTACGTTTGACAAATGGTAAGGAAGTTAACTCCTATATTCCGGGAGAAGGACACAACTTGCAAGAGCACTCTATCGTATTGGTACGTGGTGGTCGTGTAAAGGACCTTCCGGGTGTGCGTTATCACATCGTACGTGGTACGTTGGATACAGCGGGTGTTAACGGCCGTACGCAAAGACGTTCCAAATATGGAGCTAAGCGTCCGAAACCGGGTCAAGCAGCAGCTGCCGCAAAAGGTAAGAAGAAGTAATTAATTACATGCCTTCAAACTGAGATTTAAATTTAAGTATTAAAACAGGTTTGAGTTATTTGGATAGGCTATAAGGTTGAGTAAATGGTTCAGCGGAACCGTTGAAGACAAATTAAAGGCAACCAACGACAAGAACAAATTTTTGAAAACAAAATGAGAAAAGCAAAACCAAAGAAAAGACAGATCCTTCCGGATCCTGTTTTCGGTGATGTAAAGGTTACGAGATTCGTTAACCATTTGATGTATGATGGCAAGAAAAATACTGCCTTCGAAATTTTCTATTCCGCTTTGGAAACCGTTAAGGGCAAATTGCCTAACGAGGAAAAGTCCGCTCTCGAAATTTGGAAAGCTGCGCTTGATAACATTACTCCTCAAGTCGAAGTTAAGTCACGCCGTGTAGGTGGTGCTACATTCCAAGTCCCTACTGAAATCCGCCCGGATCGTAAAGAGTCAATTTCTATGAAGAACCTTATTATCTTCGCTCGTAAACGTGGAGGTAAGACTATGGCTGACAAGTTGTCTGCAGAGATTGTAGATGCTTTCAATAACCAAGGTGGCGCATTCAAAAGAAAAGAAGATATGCACCGTATGGCTGAGGCTAACCGTGCGTTCGCTCACTTCAGATTTTAATTTTTAAGGCAATAAAAAGAATATGGCAAACAACGATAAGCAATTGATGTTCACTAGGAACATCGGTATCATGGCTCACATTGACGCTGGTAAGACAACGACTTCTGAACGTATCTTGTTTTACACAGGTTTGACACACAAGATCGGTGAGACTCATGATGGTACTGCTACAATGGACTGGATGGCGCAGGAGCAGGAGCGTGGTATCACGATTACTTCCGCTGCTACGACTACATTCTGGAACTATTTGGGCAACCGTTATAAAATCAACTTGATTGACACTCCGGGACACGTTGACTTCACGGTTGAGGTTGAACGTTCTCTTCGTGTATTGGATGGTGCTGTTGCTACATTCTGTGCCGTAGGTGGTGTTGAGCCCCAGTCTGAGACTGTATGGCGTCAGGCTGATAAATATAATGTACCTCGTATCGGTTACGTTAACAAGATGGACCGCTCGGGTGCTAACTACTATGAGGTAGTACGCCAATTGAAGGACGTATTAGGAGCTAATCCTTGTCCGATCCAGATCCCTATCGGAGCTGAGGAGACTTTCAAGGGTGTTGTCGACTTGATCAAGATGAAGGCTATCTTCTGGCACGATGAGACTATGGGTGCCGAGTATAGCGTAGAGGAGATCCCGGCAGACTTGCAAGCTGAGGCTGAGGAGTGGCGCGACAAGATGCTTGAGGCTTTGGCTGAGTGCGACGACGCTATCATGGAGAAATACTTCGATGATCCTTCTACGATCACGGAAGAGGAGATCATGGTTGCTATCCGCAAGGGTACGTTGGCTATGCAGATCAACCCGATGACTTGTGGTTCTTCTTTCAAGAACAAAGGTGTACAGACTTTATTGGATGCAGTTTGCGCGTTTTTGCCTTCTCCTGAAGATACTCCGGCTATCGAGGGTACGGATCCTTCAGATCCTGATAAAATAATCACTCGTAAACCTTTGTTCGAGGAGCCATTGACGGCGTTGGCATTTAAGATCGCTACCGACCCGTATGTAGGTCGTTTGTGCTTCTTCCGTGTATACGCAGGTTCTATCAACGCTGGTTCTTATGTGTTGAACACTCGTTCCGGAAAGAAAGAGCGTATCTCCCGTTTGTTCCAGATGCACTCTAACAAGCAGAACCCGATGGAGGTGATTGGTTGTGGTGATATCGGAGCAGGTGTTGGTTTCAAGGATATCCGTACAGGTGATACGCTTTGCGACGAAAACCATCCGATCACATTGGAGTCTATGGAATTCCCGGAACCGGTTATCGGTATCGCTGTAGAGCCTAAGACTCAGAAAGACATGGATAAGTTGGGTATGGGCTTGGCTAAGTTGGCCGAGGAGGATCCTACTTTCCGCGTACAGACAAACGAGGAGACAGGTCAGACCGTTATTAGCGGTATGGGTGAGCTTCACTTGGATATCATCATCGACCGTTTGCGTCGTGAGTTCAAGGTTGAATGTAACCAAGGCCGTCCGCAGGTTACTTATAAGGAGGCTATCACGCAGCCGGTTGAGCTTCGCGAGGTTTACAAAAAGCAATCTGGAGGTCGTGGTAAGTTCGCTGATATCATCGTTCGTATGGAGCCGGCTGACGAGAGCTTCGAGGGTACTTTGCAATTCATCGATGAGGTGAAGGGTGGTAACATTCCTAAGGAATTCATCCCGTCCGTACAGAAAGGTTTCGAGAAGGCTATGAAGAACGGTGTGTTGGCAGGTTATCCGCTTGACAAGCTGAAAGTGACTTTGATCGATGGTTCTTTCCACCCGGTAGACTCAGACCAGTTGTCTTTCGAGATCGCCGCTATCCAAGCGTTCAAGAACGCTTCCGCCAAGGCAGGTCCTGTATTGATGGAGCCGATCATGCAGATGGAGGTTGTTACTCCAGAAGAGAGCATGGGTGACGTTATCGGTGACTTGAACAAGCGTCGTGGACAAGTTGAGGGTATGGAGACTAGCCGTACGGGAGCCCGTATCGTGAAGGCTAAGGTTCCATTGGCTGAGACATTCGGTTATGTGACAGCTTTGCGTACGATTACTTCAGGTCGCGCTACATCTTCAATGCAGTTCTCACACTACGCTCAAGTATCCTCTTCTATCGCTAAGCAAGTATTGACAGAGGTGCAAGGTCGCGTTGATTTGATCAAATAATATTTAGAAACATATAATAAATATGAGCCAAAAGATCAGAATTAAATTGAAGTCTTACGATTATTCTCTGGTAGACAAGTCTGCCGAGAAGATCGTAAAGACGGTAAAGGCTACAGGTGCTATCGTTAGCGGTCCTATACCTCTTCCTACGCACAAACGTATCTTTACAGTGAACCGCTCTACTTTCGTTAACAAGAAATCTCGTGAGCAGTTCGAACTCTCTTCTTATAAGAGATTAATCGATATCTATAGCTCAACTGCGAAGACAGTTGACGCTTTGATGAAGCTAGAATTACCTAGCGGTGTAGAAGTAGAAATTAAAGTGTAAGTTTTTAACAATTAGTGAAATGCCAGGATTATTAGGAAAAAAAATCGGAATGACATCCGTTTTCAGTGCCGAGGGAAAAAATCTTCCATGCACTGTTATCGAAGTGGGTCCTTGTGTGGTTACACAGATCAAGACTTTGGAGAAAGATGGCTACGAAGCTGTACAGTTGGGTTTCCAAGAGAAGAAAGAGAAGCACACGACACAGCCTGAGATGGGTCACTTCAAGAAAGCCGGTGTAGCACCTCAAAGACACTTGGCCGAGTTCAAGAATTTCGAAACTGAGTACAAGTTGGGTGACGTGATCACTGTAGATTTCTTGGAAGACGCAGGTTTCGTGGATGTAGTGGGTACATCAAAAGGTAAAGGTTTCCAAGGTGTAGTAAAACGTCATGGTTTTGGTGGTGTAGGTCAGACTACTCACGGTCAGCATAACCGTGCTCGTAAGCCGGGTTCTATCGGTGCTTGTTCTTACCCCGCAAAGGTATTTAAGGGCATGCGAATGGGCGGCCAGATGGGTAACGAACGTGTAACCGTTCAGAATCTTCAAGTGATCAAGGTAATGCCGGAACACAACCTTTTATTGGTAAAGGGATCTGTTCCAGGAGCAAAAGGTTCAATCTTATTAATTGAAAAGTAATGGAACTGAGCGTATTTAATATTAAAGGTGAAGATACCGGAAGAAAGGTAACTTTGAACGATGCGATCTTCGGCATTGAACCCAACGATCATGCTATTTACTTGGACGTAAAGCAGTATTTGGCAAATCAACGTCAGGGAACGCATAAGTCTAAAGAGAGAAGCGAAGTATCTGGTAGTACACGTAAGCTGATCCGTCAGAAAGGTGGTGGTGGCGCACGTCGTGGTGATATCAACTCTCCGGTGTTGGTTGGTGGTGGCCGTGTATTCGGTCCGAAGCCTCGTGATTATGAGTTCAAGCTGAACAAGAAAGTAAAATCTTTGGCTCGTAAGTCAGCATTGAGCTACAAGGCAAAGAACAATGCGATTGTTGTCGTAGAGGATTTCACAATGGAAGCTCCTAAGACTAAAGAATTTATAACAATTGCTAAAAACTTGAAAGTGGCTGATAAAAAGTTACTTATGGTTTTACCGGAGAAGAATAATTTAGTATATTTGTCCGCTCGAAATTTAGAGAAGGCAAGTGTAATAACTGCTTCTGAACTAAATACATACGCTGTGTTAAACGCTGTTAATTTGGTTTTAACGGAAAGTTCAGTCGCTGTTGTTGAACAAAATTTTAAAGCATAAGGAGTAGAATAATGGGAATTATTATTAAGCCTATAGTAACTGAGAAACAAACAGCGATCACAGAGAAATTTCCGAATCGCTATGGTTTTCGTGTTTCTCCTGATGCCAACAAATTGGAGATTAAGAAAGCTGTAGAGGATATGTACAGTGTTACAGTAGTTGATGTTAACACCATCAACTACTCTGGAAAGCGTAAAAGCCGTTATACAAAATCAGGTATCATCAACGGCAAGCAAGCTGCTTTCAAGAAAGCGATCGTAACGTTGAAAGAAGGAGAAACAATTGATTTCTTTAGTAATATCTAAAAAGAGAAATGGGAATACGTAAATTAAAGCCCACGACACCGGGGCAGAGACACAAAGTTATTGGTGCATTTGATAAAATCACTGCAAGTACACCAGAGAAGTCTCTTGTAGTAGGTAAGAAGAGTACAGGTGGACGTAACAACACTGGTAAGATGACAATGCGTTATATCGGTGGCGGTCACAAACAAAAGTACAGAATTATCGATTTCAAGAGAAACAAAGATGGCATTCCTGCGACAGTAAAGTCTATCGAGTATGATCCTAACCGTTCATCTCGTATCGCTTTGTTGTATTATGCGGACGGAGCAAAGAGCTATATCATCGCTCCGAACGGATTGGAAGTTGGCCAAACAGTGGTTTCAGGTAGCGACGCCGCTCCTGAGGTAGGTAATACTTTGCCTATGGCAAATATTCCCGTTGGTACTATTATTCACAATATTGAGCTTCGTCCTGGACAGGGTGCCAAAATGGTACGTTCCGCAGGTGCATTCGCTCAGCTGACTTCAAAGGAAGGCGCTTATGCGATTATTAAGATGCCTTCTGGTGAAACTAGAAAGATTCTTGCGGCTTGTAAGGCTACAATTGGCGCAGTTGGCAATTCAGACCATGCTCTTGAAAAATCAGGTAAGGCCGGTCGCTCTAGATGGTTAGGTCGTCGTCCTCGCAACCGTGGTGTTGTTATGAACCCGGTTGATCACCCAATGGGTGGTGGTGAAGGTCGTTCTTCCGGAGGTCATCCTAGATCCCGTAATGGCTTATATGCTAAGGGCTTGAAGACTAGAGCTCCTAAGAAGCATTCTTCAAAGTATATTATTGAAAGAAGAAAGAAATAATCTGATTAATTAAGTAAACTATGAGTCGTTCGCTAAAAAAAGGCCCGTATATTAATGTAAAGCTTGAGAAGAAAGTTCTGGCAATGAATGAGTCAGGAAAGAAAGCCGTAGTTAAGACATGGGCAAGAGCTTCAATGATTTCGCCTGATTTCGTAGGCCATACTATTGCAGTTCATAATGGAAATAAATTTATTCCTGTTTTCGTAACCGAGAATATGGTAGGCCACAAGTTGGGAGAGTTCTCACCGACACGTACTTTCCGCGGTCACGCCGGTAACAAGAAGAAATAATATCGGTAGTAACAGGAATTCAGGAATCTGAAAATAAAAAGAATCGAATAAAATGGGTGCTAGAAAAAGAATATCAGCTGAAGCAAGAAAAGAAGCCCAAAAGACCATGTATTTCGCGAAGTTGAACAATGTTCCTACCTCTCCTCGTAAGATGCGTTTGGTAGCAGACATGATTCGCGGTATGGAAGTATTCCGTGCGCTTGGTGTTTTGAAGTTTTCTAACAAGGAAGCTGCAGCAAGAGTAGAAAAATTGCTTCGTTCAGCAATCGCAAACTGGGAACAGAAAAATGAACGTAAAGCAGAAGCAGGAGAGTTATGCGTATCTTCAATCAGCGTTGATTGCGCTACTACGTTGAAGAGAATGCGTCCGGCTCCTCAAGGAAGAGGTTACAGAATTCGTAAACGCTCGAACCACGTAACTCTGTTTGTTGATACACTTAGTAAAAACGATAGTCAAAATTAATTTGTAGATGGGACAAAAGGTTAATCCGATTAGTAATCGTTTAGGAATTATCCGTGGTTGGGATTCCAATTGGTATGGCGGTAAGAATTACGGGGATACTTTGCTGGAAGATAGCAAAATCCGTAAATATTTGAATGCCCGTCTTGCAAAAGCTAGTGTATCTCGTATCGTTATTGAACGTACGCTTAAGTTGATCACGATCACTGTTTGTACGTCACGTCCGGGTATCATCATCGGTAAAGGTGGTCAGGAAGTTGATAAGTTGAAGGAAGAGTTGAAGAAGATCACTGATAAAGAAGTGCAGATCAACATCTTCGAGGTGAAGAGACCTGAATTGGACGCTGTTATCGTAGCAAACAACATCGCACGTCAGCTTGAAGGTAAAATCGCATATCGTCGTGCGGTAAAGATGGCTATCGCCTCTACCATGAGAATGGGCGCCGAAGGTATAAAGATTCAAATCTCTGGTCGTTTGAATGGCGCTGAAATGGCTCGTTCGGAAATGTATAAGGAAGGAAGAACTCCGTTGCACACTCTTAGAGCAGATATCGACTATGCTTTGGCTGAGGCCTTGACAAAAGTTGGTTTGCTGGGTGTTAAGGTTTGGATCTGCCGTGGTGAGGTTTATGGCAAGCGCGATCTTGCTCCTTCTTTCACTGCTGCCAAGGAGACAGGCCGTAGAAACGACAATGCCGGTGGCAACAGAGACAAGAACTTCAAGAGAAAAAGAGCTAATCGTTAAACGTTAGAATTTAAGTAGAGATGTTACAACCAAAGAAAACCAAGTTCAGAAGACAGCAGAAAGGTCGCATGAAGGGCGAAGCTCAACGTGGCAACCAGCTGGCCTTCGGTTCTTTTGGAATAAAGTCATTAGAGAATAAATGGATTACCGGTCGTCAGATCGAGGCTGCCCGTATCGCCGTTACACGTTATATGCAACGTCAGGGGCAGGTTTGGGTTCGTATCTTCCCGGATAAGCCAATCACGAAGAAGCCTGCAGAGGTTCGTATGGGTAAAGGTAAAGGTAATCCTGAGGGATTTGTTGCGCCTGTTACTCCGGGTCGTCTGATTTTCGAGATCGAAGGTGTTCCCTTTGATATCGCTAAGGAAGCGTTGCGCCTTGCCGCACAAAAACTTCCGGTTACAACCAAGTTTGTTGTGAGACGTGATTATGACATGCAAAATCAAAATGCGTAATTGTTATGAAGATTGCAGAAATTAGAGAACTAAGCACGAAAGAGTTGCTAGAGAGAGTAGATGCAGAGGTTGCGGCCTATGATCAGAAGAAGATTAACCATAGCATCTCGCCTATGGATAATCCTTCTCAGATTAAACAGCAACGCAGATTGATTGCGCGCATGAAAACAGAATTGCGCCAGAGAGAACTTAACAACAAATAATTGAGCCTGATGGAAACTAGAAATTTAAGAAAAGAAAGAACGGGCGTGGTAACGAGCAACAAGATGGATAAAAGCATCACGGTTGCCATTAAATGGAAGGAAAAACACCCCATTTATGGAAAGTTCGTTAATAAGACGAAGAAATATCATGCTCACGACGAAAATAACGAATGCAACATTGGCGATACCGTAAAGATTATGGAGACTCGTCCTTTGAGCAAGACTAAAAGATGGAGATTAGTTCAAATAATCGAAAGGGCTAAGTAAGATGATACAACAAGAATCAAGACTAGTAGTAGCAGATAACAGTGGAGCTAAGGAAGCTTTGTGTATCCGTGTTTTGGGCGGAACGAGAAAGCGTTATGCCACTGTAGGTGATGTGATCGTAGTAGCAATCAAAAGCGTAATCCCAGCTAGCGACGTTAAGAAGGGTGCTGTTTCTAAGGCTATCATCGTTCGTACTAAGAAAGAGATCCGCCGTCCGGATGGTTCTTATATCCGTTTCGATGATAACGCTTGCGTATTATTGAATGCCGGTGGCGATATCCGTGGTAGCCGTATCTTCGGTCCGGTTGCCAGAGAGCTTCGTGCAACAAACATGAAAATTGTATCACTTGCACCTGAAGTGCTTTAATCTCGTAAAATTTAAAGTAATGAGTAAATTACATATCAAAAAAGGCGATATAGTATTTGTTAATGCCGGCGAGGACAAAGGTAAGACAGGTCGTGTTTTACAGGTACTTGTAAAAGATAATCGTGCGATTGTCGAAGGTATTAATGTGGTATCAAAGCATACCAAGCCTAATGCGAAGAATCCTCAAGGAGGAATCGAAAAGAAGGAAGCTCCTATTCATCTTTCTAACCTTAACGTGGTTGACCCGAAATCTGGTAAAGCTACACGTATCGGCCGTAAGTTGAATGAGAAGGGTGCTTTAGTGCGTTATTCTAAAAAATCAGGGGAGGAAATTAAGTAATGAGCAATACTGCCAGTCTTAAGAAAGAATACCAAGACAGAATTGTTCCTGCCTTAACGAAGGAGTTCGGTTACAAATCCGTGATGCAGGTACCTGTTTTGAAGAAAATCGTGATTAATCAGGGATTAGGTATGGCTACGGCTGACAAGAAGATCATCGATATCGCTATCAGCGAGTTGTCTACGATCACCGGTCAAAAAGCTGTCGCTACCGTATCTAAAAAGGATATCTCTAACTTTAAGTTGCGTAAGAAGATGCCGATCGGTGTGATGGTGACATTACGTCGTGAGCAGATGTACGAGTTCTTGGAGAGACTTGTTCGTGTCGCTCTTCCTCGTATCCGCGACTTCAAGGGAATTGAGAGTAAGTTAGACGGAAGAGGCAATTATACACTCGGTATTCAGGAACAAATCATTTTTCCTGAAATAAATATCGATAATATTACCAAAATATTGGGAATGAATATTACCTTTGTGACCTCTGCGAAAACAGACGAAGAAGGTTATGCTCTTTTGAGAGAATTTGGATTGCCTTTTAAAAACGGAAAAAAAGACTAAGTAGTTATGGCTAAGGAATCAATGAAGGCCCGTGAGGTTAAAAGAGCAAAGCTTGTTGCTAAGTATGCCGCTAAAAGAGCTCAGCTTAAGGCAGAAGGTAACTATGAGGCTTTGCAGGCTTTACCTAAAAATGCTTCTCCTGTACGTTTGCACAACCGTTGCAAGATTACAGGACGTCCGAAAGGGTATGTACGCCAGTTCGGTATTTCTCGTATCCAATTGCGTGAAATGGCATCTAATGGTTTAATCCCGGGTGTAAAGAAAGCAAGTTGGTAAGAGTTTTTTTAGTTTAAATATTGTCCGGGTGGCCGGATCAATTTAATTAATTATTTATATGACAGATCCTATTGCAGATTATTTGACAAGATTGCGTAACGCAATCAAAGCGAAGCACAGAGTTGTTGAGGTGCCGGCGTCAAATTTAAAGAAAGAGATCACTAAGATCCTTTTCGACAAGGGCTACATTCTTAATTTTAAGTTTGTAGAGGATGGTCCTCAAGGTACGATCAAGATCGCCTTGAAGTATGACCTAGTAAACAAAGTTAATGCGATTAAGAAACTTGAGAGAGTTTCTACGCCCGGTTTGCGTAAGTACACTGGTTACAAAGAAATGCCGAGAGTATTGAATGGTTTAGGTATTGCTGTTCTTTCTACTTCTAAAGGTGTGATGACTGACAAAGAGGCCCGCGATCTGAAGATCGGTGGCGAGGTATTATGTTACGTTTATTAATTAGGAGGGAAGAAGAATGTCAAGAATAGGAAAATTACCAATTCATGTACCGGCTGGTGTTACAGTTACAATTAAGGATAATGTAGTAACAGTTAAAGGCCCTAAAGGTGAACTTGTACAGGAAGTGAATCCTGATATTAACGTTACTTTGGAAGACGGAGTTATCCATTTAACAAGACCTACTGATGATAAGAATCATCGTGCGTTACACGGTTTGTATCGTTCTTTGATCAACAACATGGTTGTTGGCTGCTCAGAGGGATATAAGAAGGAGCTTGAGTTAGTAGGTGTTGGTTACCGTGTTTCAAATACAGGTCAGTTATTGGATCTTTCTTTAGGTTATACTCACAATATCTATTTGCAGTTGCCGAAGGAAGTGAAAGTTGAGACGAAGTCTGAGAGAAATAAGAACCCTCTTATTATCCTTGAATCGGCTGACAAACAATTATTAGGTCAGATTTGTGCGAAGATCCGTTCATTCAGAATGCCTGAACCGTATAAAGGTAAGGGTATTAAGTTCGTGGGTGAAGAGATTCGCAGAAAGTCTGGTAAGTCAGCAGGTAAGTAATCTACGTAAACTGAAATTATCATGACAACGAAGCTAGAAAGAAGATTAAAAATAAAAGCAGGCGTACGCGGCAAAATCTCAGGAACTACTGAGCGTCCGCGCCTGACTGTGTTTAGAAGCAACAAGCAAATCTACGCACAGGTGATAGATGATACTACAGGCAAGACTTTAGCCGCTGCTTCATCTTTGAAATTAGATGTTAAGGCTCCGAAAAAGGAGATCGCTGCTAAGGTTGGTGAATTAATCGCTAAAGGCGCTCAGGAAGCTGGCGTTCAGACAGTGGTTTTCGACCGTAATGGTTACCTGTATCACGGGAGAATTAAAGAATTAGCAGATGCTGCACGTAACGGCGGCCTTAAATTTTAATGAAGATGGCAAATAATAGAGTTAAATCGACCAACGACTTAGAGTTGAAGGACAGACTGGTTGCAATCAACCGTGTAACTAAGGTTACAAAAGGTGGACGTACATTCAGTTTTGCTGCTATCGTTGTAGTAGGAAACGAGGATGGTATCGTTGGCTGGGGATTAGGTAAAGCCGGTGAGGTAACGACAGCTATCGCTAAAGGTGTAGAAGCTGCTAAGAAGAACTTGATCAAGGTTCCGGTACACAAAGGTACGATCCCTCACGAACAATTAGCTAAATTCGGTGGTGCTCAAGTGCTGATTAGACCGGCATCTCACGGTACCGGTGTTAAGGCTGGTGGTGCTATGCGTGCCGTATTGGAGAGCGTAGGTATTACAGACGTTTTGGCAAAATCTAAAGGTTCTTCCAACCCTCATAACTTGGTGAAAGCTACTATCGCTGCGCTAGGTGAGTTGAGAAGCCCGTTCGATGTTGCTCAGAACAGAGGTGTTGCTGTTGAAAAAGTATTTAGAGGTTAATTAGGGGGGGATAAGTTTATGGCGACTATTAAAGTAAAGCAAGTTAAAAGTAGAATTAAATGCCCGAAAGACCAAAAGAGAACGCTTGACGCACTAGGGCTGAGAAAGATGAACCAGATTGTAGAGCATGAAGCTAATCCGGCGATCTTAGGTATGGTTGAGAAAGTGAAACATTTGGTTTCTGTAGAAAAGTAATAATTGGTTGAAAAAATAAATTATACGATATGAATTTATCAAATTTAAAACCGGCTGAAGGATCTACCAAGACCAGAAAAAGAATCGGACGTGGTCCGGGTTCAGGATTAGGCGGAACTTCAACAAGAGGTCATAAAGGTGCCAAGTCTAGATCTGGCTACAAGAACAAGATTGGTTTCGAAGGTGGTCAGATGCCTATTCAAAGACGTTTGCCTAAATTCGGTTTCAAGAATATTAACCGTGTAGAATATAAAGCTATTAATATCGATACTTTGCAACAAATGGCAGAGGCTAAGCAATTGACTAAGATTGGTATTAATGAATTGATGGAGGCTGGTTTCATCTCTTCTTCTCAAGTGGTTAAAATTCTTGGTAACGGTAGCTTGACCGCTAAGTTAGAGGTTGAGGCTCACGCTTTCTCTAAGAGCGCAGAGGCAGCTATCCAAGCCGCAGGTGGAACAGTCGTTAAACTCTAAGTCATGAGAGCTGTTGAAACAATCAAGAATATCTGGAAGATTGAGGATCTGAGAAATCGGATCCTCACCACTCTTTTATTGGTGGCTATATACCGTTTTGGTACGTATGTAGTGCTTCCGGGTATCGATCCCAAAGCGTTAACCGCTTTACAGGAGCAGACAAGAGGCGGATTGCTTGCACTGTTGGATATGTTCTCAGGTGGAGCCTTTTCTAACGCATCTATTTTTGCGTTGGGAATCATGCCATATATCTCCGCTTCAATTGTTATGCAGTTGTTAGCCATCGCAGTTCCTTCTTTCCAAAAATTGCAGAGAGAGGGTGAGAGTGGCCGTAGAAAAATCAATCAGTGGACTCGTTACTTGACGATAGCGATCTTGTTATTCCAAGGTCCTACTTACTTGGTGAATTTAAGCGTTCAGCTTAAGGCTGCCGGCGCTGCTTTACCGGGTGGTATTTGGTTCACGATCTCATCTACGATCATCTTGGCTGCGGGAAGTATGTTTATCTTATGGCTAGGTGAAAGAATTACAGATAAAGGTGTTGGAAATGGTATTTCATTTATCATTTTAGTTGGTATTATAGCCCGTCTGCCGCACTCTTTGTTCCAAGAATTCGTTTCTAGAACAAGTGAGAAAACCGGTGGTCTGGTTATGTTCTTATTTGAGATGTTGTTCCTTTTGCTTGTTATCGCTGGTGCGATCTTATTGGTACAAGGTACTCGTAAGGTCCCCGTGCAATATGCGAAAAGAATTATCGGTAATAAACAATATGGTGGCGCGCGTCAGTATATCCCTCTGAAGGTGAATGCCGCTAACGTAATGCCTATCATCTTCGCTCAGGCGATCATGTTTATTCCTATCTCAATTGTAGGTTTCTCTAGTACGGGAGAGCAGAGCGGTTTTTGGGCTGCTTTCATGGATAATACGGGATTTTGGTACAACTTCGTGTTTGCGGTGTTGATTATCCTGTTTACGTATTTCTATACGGCTATTACGATCAATCCGACCCAGATGTCAGATGATTTGAAGAGAAACAATGGTTTTATTCCGGGTGTGAAACCGGGTAAGAATACCAAAGACTATCTGGATACCATTATGGACCGTATTACTTTGCCGGGTGCTTTTTTCCTTGCGTTGGTTGCTATCATGCCCGCTTTCGCTAGAATTGCCGGTGTAAGTATGGAGTTCTCCCAATTCTTTGGTGGTACATCTTTGTTGATTTTGGTTGGTGTGGTGTTGGATACATTGCAGCAAGTTGAAAGTCATTTGCTAATGCGTCATTATGACGGTTTGTTGAAGTCAGGAAGAATTAAAGGCCGTACAGGCTCTGTTGCCGCTTATTAATAGAATGATCTATTTAAAGACAGATGAAGAGATTGAGTTGATGCGTGAGGCTAATCAACTGGTAGGTAAGACACTTGGCGAGGTAGCTAAGCATATTGTCCCCGGAGTCTCCACACTTCAACTTGATAAGATTGCGGAAGAGTTCATTAGAGATAATGGTGCTGTTCCGGCTTTTTTGGGATATGGTGGTTTCCCTAATTCAATATGTGCCTCAGTGAATGATCAGGTGGTGCATGGTATTCCTTCTTCTAAGATGATCTTGAAAGAGGGTGACGTGATCTCTGTGGATTGTGGGACGATATTGAATGGTTTTGTCGGTGACTCCGCTTACACTTTCTGTGTAGGTGAGGTTGCGCCGGAAGTGAAGAAATTGTTGAAAGCGACGAAGGATTCACTTTATTTAGGTATCCAATGTGCTGTTGAAGGTCACCGTTTGGGTGATATCAGTAATGCGATTCAGACTTATTGCGAGTCTCAAGGTTACTCTGTCGTAAGAGAGCTGGTGGGACATGGTATAGGTCGGAAAATGCATGAGGAACCGGAAGTGCCTAATTATGGCAGACGTGGATGCGGACCGTTATTGCGTAACGGAATGTGTATCTGCATCGAGCCGATGATCAACATGGGAAGCAAGAACGTTGCATTTGAGAAAGACGGATGGACGGTTCGCACAAAGGACAGAAAGCCTTCTGCTCATTTCGAGCATTGTATCGCTATACGTCCGGATGGTCCCCAGATCTTATCTTCATTTAAGTTTTTAGAGGAAGTTCTAGGAGAAAACGCAATTTAATTGGATTTATATGGCTAAACAATCAGCAATAGAGAAAGATGGAGTAATTGTAGAAGCATTGTCAAACGCGATGTTTCGTGTAGAATTGGAGAACGGACATGAAATTACCGCTCATATCTCAGGAAAGATGCGTATGCATTACATTAAGATCCTTCCGGGGGATAAGGTAAGAGTAGAAATGTCTCCGTATGATCTATCGAAAGGTAGAATTGCTTTTAGATACAAATAAAATTAAACACGATATGAAAGTAAGAGCATCTTTAAAGAAGCGTACACCTGAGTGCAAGATAGTAAGAAGAAAGGGTCGCTTATACGTAATTAACAAGAAAAATCCTAAGTATAAACAACGTCAAGGATAATTTATTATTTTTGCAAAATAATCTAAGTAAGTAATATGGCTATAAGAATAGTTGGTGTAGACTTGCCACAAAATAAAAGAGGAGAAATCGCTTTGACTTATATCTATGGTATTGGTCGTAGCGCTGCAAAATCCGTATTAGATAAGGCTGGGGTTGATCGTGATATCAAAGTTAAGGATTGGACAGACGATCAAGCCGCAAAAGTTCGTGAAGTCATTGGCGCTGAGTACAAGGTTGAAGGTGACCTTCGTTCAGAAGTTCAGTTGAACATCAAGCGTCTGATGGATATTGGTTGCTACAGAGGTGTTCGTCACCGTGTTGGTCTGCCTTTGAGAGGCCAAAGCACAAAGAACAACGCTCGTACTCGTAAGGGTAAGAAGAAAACTGTTGCAAATAAGAAAAAAGCTACTAAATAATAAGAGTTAATATGGCAAAGAAAACAGTCGCAGCAAAGAAGAGAAACGTAAAAGTTGACGCTTACGGTCAAGCTCATATTCATTCTTCTTTTAACAACATTATTGTGTCTTTAGCGAATAGCGAAGGACAAGTAATCAGCTGGTCTTCCGCTGGTAAGATGGGATTCAGAAGCTCTAAGAAGAATACTCCTTATGCAGCTCAGATGGCAGCACAGGATTGCGCTAAAGTAGCTTATGATCTTGGTTTAAGAAAGGTGAAAGTATTCGTTAAGGGTCCGGGTAACGGTCGTGAGTCCGCTATCAGAACGATCCATGGCGCAGGTATCGAGGTAACAGAAATCGTTGATGTTACACCGCTTCCTCATAACGGGTGTCGTCCTCCGAAAAAGAGAAGAGTATAATTAATTATAGTTTCTTAAACATTGAATCCGGAATTGTGAATAGATTGCATATTGACCTTATCCTCTCTGTAATCGCGGCTGCACGGTTCCAGATTCAAACAGAACATTTAAAAAAATAAAAAAATGGCAAGATATACTGGACCAAGAACAAGAATTGCCCGTAAGTTTGGTGAGGCAATATTCGGTGCGGATAAAGTTCTTTCTAAGAAGAACTATCCTCCTGGACAACATGGTAACTCCAGAAAAAGAAAGACTTCTGAATACGGTATCCAGCTTCGTGAGAAGCAAAAAGCAAAATACACTTATGGCGTATTGGAGAAGCAATTTAGAAACTTATTCGAAAAAGCTTCACGCTCTAAAGGTATTACCGGTGAGGTGCTTCTTCAATTGTTAGAAGGCCGTCTTGACAATGTGGTTTATCGTTTGGGTATAGCCCCGACAAGAGCCGCAGCTCGTCAGTTGGTTTCTCATCGTCACATTACAGTAGACGGAAGTGTTGTAAACATTCCTTCTTACTCTGTAAAACCCGGTCAGGTTATTGGTGTTAGAGAAAAATCTAAATCCATGGAGGTTATTGCCGACGCATTGTCAGGTTTCAATCACAGCAAATATCCTTGGATTGAGTGGGATCAGTCCTCAATGAGCGGAAAATTACTGCATCTGCCGGAAAGAGCTGACATTCCTGAAAACATTAAAGAGCAGTTGATCGTAGAATTGTATTCTAAATAATAATTGATTTCCATGGCGATATTAGCATTTCAAAAACCCGATAAAGTATTAATGTTGGAAGCGGACAATTTCTTCGGAAAGTTTGAATTTCGTCCGTTGGAACCCGGCTATGGTATTACAATAGGTAATGCTTTACGTCGTATTCTCCTGTCGTCACTTGAAGGTTTTGCTATTACATCCATTAAGATCGACGGGGTTGACCATGAATTTGGTACAATCCCGGGTGTTATCGAGGATGTGACAAACATTATCTTGAATCTGAAGCAAGTTCGTTTCAAGCATATCGTAGACGACATCGAGAATGAAAAAGTGAGTATTACTGTTTCGGGTTCGGAAGTGTTCAAAGCCGGTGATATTGGTAAGCAACTGACTGGATTCGAGATATTGAATCCTGATTTGGTTATTTGCCGCTTGGATCCGACCGCAAGTTTCCAGATTGAATTGACTATTAATAAAGGTCGCGGTTATGTACCCGCAGATGAGAACAGAGACCCGAACGCAGATATACATGTGATCGCTATCGACTCTATCTTCACTCCGATACGTAACGTAAAATATTCAATCGAGAACTTCCGTGTTGAACAGAAGACGGACTACGAGAAGTTGGTTCTTGAAATAGCCACAGATGGTTCTATTCATCCGAAGGAAGCGTTGAAGGAAGCAGCGAAGATTCTGATTCATCATTTCATGTTGTTCTCAGATGAAAAGATTGCGATCGAGACAGCGGATACTGAAGGCAATGAAGAGTTCGATGAAGAAGTACTTCATATGCGTCAGTTGCTTAAGAGCAAGCTGGCTGATATGGACCTTTCCGTTCGTGCATTGAATTGCTTAAAGGCCGCAGATGTTGAAACACTAGGTGAGTTGGTTAAGTTCAATAAGAATGATTTGTTGAAATTCCGTAACTTCGGTAAAAAGTCGCTCACTGAACTTGATGAACTGCTTGAGAGCTTGAACCTTTCATTCGGTATGGATATCACAAAATATAAATTAGATAAAGAGTAAGTAAACGATGAGACATAATAAGAAATTCAATCATTTAGGTCGTACAAATACTCACCGTGACGCAATGCTTTCGAATATGGCTTGTTCTTTGATCAAGCATAAGAGAATCTTTACTACGACAGCAAAGGCAAAAGCGCTACGTAAGTATGTAGAACCACTTATCACGAAGTCTAAGGAGGATACAACTCACTCTAGACGTGTGGTATTTAGCAATTTGCAAGACAAATTTGCTGTAACAGAGTTGTTCAAGGAAATTGCTCAGAAGATCGGTGATCGTCCGGGTGGTTATACCAGAATTATCAAGACTGGTAACCGTTTAGGTGACAACGCAGCTATGTGCTTTATTGAGTTAGTAGACTATAACGAAAATATGTTGAAGGATACAGCCGCTAAGAAAGCTCCTAAAACAAGACGTTCTCGTAAAAAAGCAACAGCATCGGTTGCAGAAGCTCCTACAGCTGAAGCAGCTAGCGAGGAAAAAGCAGCTGAATAAGCAAGTTTTTTATAATCATATAAGAAAAGCGATTCGTACACACGGATCGCTTTTTTTGTTGAGGTATAGTGCAAATATAGCAGTGTAAAGAAATATGAAGTTTATAATTGTTTTTATTGTATGCTTTGAAGAGCCTCCTGCGCTACCTTATTAGAAGGATCGATCTCTAAGACCTTATTCCAGTATATTTTTGAATTGTCCAGATCTTTTTGAGGTAATAGAAATAGCCCAGATAACGATAGTATTCGGCTAGTTTCACTGCTTTTGAGAGATTCTCTAAAGATGGTTCATATTGCTGAGTCGCATTTAATAAGCGGTCTTGGTATAAATAATCTTGCCAAATGAACTTTCCATTAGGCGTGTTGAAAAATCCAGAGGTTTGTTGTATGCCATTATCATAATCTTTCGTCTCGAAAGCGTTGTACAAATTCAGACGTTGCGGTAAGAAATTATCCGGTTCAGTGGAAAGCCCTTTTGCGATGACTTCTCCATCCTCTTGATCAAAAGAGTATCCGGTATGGTGATTATCATCAATATGATCTTCACAAGAAGAGCACAGGCAAGCTTTATATTCCGGAGGGACAGATGCGGTATCCGCATAAATGAACTCCCCTTTGCCAAACAGCAGGAATAAATCTAGAAGAGTCAATAGTGGTAAGTACCTTTTTCATCTTAGTATGAGTATATTCTTTCATAAACAACAAAAGCTTTTTTTGAAAGGTTTAGGCAAATAGTAAAAATCATCTATTAAAAGATTGAAAAACTCGATAGGCTTCCGCAAACATTCCTTGCTTGGCTATTGTTATATTTGTGAAAAAGAAAAGTAAGACATCATTGAACAACTAATAAAACAAATATAGTAATATGGAAATTGTAAAAGTAGTAGGTAGAGAGATACTTGATTCACGTGGTAACCCGACAGTAGAAGTAGACGTACATTTGGCTTCCGGCGCATTCGGTCGTGCGGCTGTACCTTCTGGCGCCTCTACCGGTGAGAACGAGGCTATCGAGTTACGCGATGGCGATAAGAATCGCTACGGTGGCAAAGGCGTTCTCCGTGCCGTGGATAATGTAAATAAGGTAATCGCTCCCGCCATTTTAGGAATGAGCGCCTTGAATCAAAGAGAGATAGACCATAAGTTGCTGGATTTGGATGGTACAAAGACAAAATCAAATCTAGGAGCTAACGCTATGTTAGGTGTATCGCTTGCCGTAGCGAAGGCAGCGGCTAATTATCTGGATCTGCCTTTATATCGTTATATCGGTGGAACAAATACCTACGTGTTGCCGGTTCCTATGATGAACATTATCAATGGAGGTTCTCACTCCGACGCTCCGATCGCTTTTCAGGAATTCATGATTCGTCCGGTAGGTGCGAAGAGTTTCCGTGAGGGGCTTCGTATGGGCGCAGAGGTTTTCCATGCGTTGAAGAAAGTATTGCACGATCGTGGCTTGAGCACGGCTGTAGGTGATGAGGGCGGTTTCGCTCCGGCATTGGATGGTACGGAAGATGCCTTGAATTCTATTATGGCCGCTATCAAAGCCGCTGGATATGAGCCGGGCAAGGATGTGACGATAGCCATGGATTGCGCTGCTTCCGAGTTTTATCACGATGGTGTTTATGATTATACGGAATTCGAGGGTGAGAAAGGCGCTAAGCGTAACGCCCAGCAACAAGTCGCTTATCTGAGTGAGTTGGTGAACAAATACCCGATTGATTCTATCGAGGATGGTATGGACGAGAATGACTGGGCCGGTTGGCAAATGCTAACCTCCACGCTAGGCGGAAAATGCCAGTTGGTAGGTGATGACCTATTCGTTACAAACGTAGAGTTCTTGAAGAAAGGTATCGAGAAGGGTTGCGCGAACTCCATCTTGATCAAGGTAAACCAGATCGGTACATTGAGCGAGACATTAGACGCTATCGAGATGGCCCACCGTAATGGCTATACATCCGTGACTTCCCACCGTTCCGGTGAGACAGAGGATGCTACGATCGCCGATATCGCCGTAGCTACCAACAGCGGACAAATCAAGACCGGCTCCTTAAGCCGTTCCGATCGTATGGCGAAATACAACCAGTTGCTTCGTATCGAGGAGGAATTGGGTTCCTTGGCTGTTTATGGTTATAAGACTTATAAGAAGTAATTTTCATTATTTGCTTGAGAAATGGGGGAGTTCACCTATCAAGGTGGACTCCCTTTTTCTTTTTAGTGGAAAAAACGAAGCAAACCTACTAATCAATAGCCAGCCTGCTCCAAACATTTAATGATTATAAATCTATTGCCCTAAATAAGAGAGTGAATGTTGTATCTCTTCTCTAGAGACCGAGAAGTTCCTGTTCCCGGCCAATTTATTTAATACGAGTGTGCCTATGTTTTCTGCGCTTTCCTTATCCGGGAACGCAATTACCGTATCAATAGAGGGAATGGTGGGTTGGTAAATCAACACCTTTCCGTTCATCCTAATCTGGTACCCCCAGCCATCCCCCGATTGAAATGTTTGCAACTCCAGTTGCCGCCCGGGAGAAGACCCCATTTCTTCACCCCGGAAAAAAGATAAATAAAACAGTAATACCGGCAGTACCACTAGGCCCGGTACGAACCAAGCCCGTCCTTTCTTAGTATTCATCATCGTCATATTCATTCGGGTGAAATTCCCAAATATCATCAAATTGAGTGGTACCACTTTTGCCGGATACTACGAATCCTTTCTCGCCAGAGGAGAAAGATGCTGTCGCCGTACGGGCAGTTCCCTTGAATTTAGCTACGTTTTCCCATAGATCGGTGGCCGGATAATATTTCCAAGTGTCGCTACGTAGGCTTCCGCTCTCACCGCAAGTCAGATAAGCGGCTCCATCAATCACGAAAGCAACCCCGTTCGTACGTGTGATCGTATAATCATCGTCATAATCCTCGTCCGAGGAATCCGATATATCCCTAAGTTGGGTCCATGATTCCGTGCTGGGATCGAATTTCCAGAAATCGTCTACATATTCGCCGTTATTTTGTCCGCAACATACATAAGCGATTCCATTTATCACGAAGCTGGTAGCGCCCTGACGCTTTGTCCCGCCGATACTGATCGTTTGCGTCCAGCTATTTGCCACCGGATTAAAGGCATAAAAGTCTTTTAGGTAATTCCCGTCGTATCCGCATCCGATATACGCTTTACCGTTTACCCCGAAGGCCACGGCTCCATATCGGCCCGAGCCGGGGAAATCCGCTTTCTGTGCCCACGTATTGGTGGTCGGGTTAAATTCCCAGAAGTCGTTCAAGTAATTGGTACCGTCGTATCCGGTTCCCAGATATCCCTTTTCATCTACCGCCATAGCTACGGCCGAATTGCGGGCGGTTCCGGGAAAGTCCGCCTTTTGCGTCCAAGTATCTCGTTCCATATCATATTCCCAACAATCCGATAAACGATTTTTTCCGTCGTTTCCGCAAATCAGATATCCTTTGTTACCGATCGTGAAAGAGGAGGCGTAATTTCGCGCCAATCCGTCCATGTCAGAGACACGGTACCACTTACCGATCAAATCATCGTCATCGTCATCACTGCAAGCGCTGATGATGACAGGAAGAAAAGCGATCAAGAATACAAGAATCCTTTTGTGTATCATTCTAACTACGTATTTTGTTTTTATGGAAGCAAAAGAACGAGGGTTTTACGAGACCCACAAATTAAATCGGTAAACATACGGTTTTTATCGGTGAATAAGCCGGATTGATAGGTTAGGGCCTCGAATGGTTTTGAAATCGGTTTCATCTTCAGTATCGGGCCGTTTACAGAGGAAACCGGTGGGTTCATGGGTTTATCTTGCCGGGTTTTGCACTAAATACGTTCTTTGCCATCGGATTGATAAAAGATTATTCGCTTATTAAATAAGAAGTATGGTTAGAACATTCTTTGCTTTGGGGGGCTTGATGCTCTGTCTGGGACTGTTTTCCTGTTATGACGAGAACGGTACGTATGGCAGCGATCTGGTGGACTCCGCTTTCCGTAACGTTCGTATAGATACCAGCACGGTCGTAGTGACCTCGGTATTGATCGACTCGTTGGAGACATCTGGTAAGAACGTCGCTTTGGTAGGCCGGTACAAACATTCATTATGGGGAGTCGTCTCGTCGCATAGCTTTATCGCTTATGAAAGACCTAGCTATGGGACTGATCCGGACGAGACGGTCGTACTGGACTCGCTAGTCCTGTCTCTCGCTTTCGACGGTCGCTTTGTAGGAGACACGACCCTCCAACAAACCCTCTCGATTTATCAGCTAACGGAGAAGATCGTCTTAAACGATAACGGGTATTTATATAATAATAGCAGTGTCTCTTACGCTCCCGAGGCTTTGGCGGTCTGCTCATTTAAACCGAAGCCGAAGGGGGGGGAGAAACTGGAAGTCCGTCTTCCCGATGCGCTAGGGCAAGACCTCTTGTCCCGTTTTCATGCGCAGGATCAAGCGGTGTCCGAGGAGCGCTTTGAGGATTATTTCAAAGGGGTGGCGATCGTGCCGGACTTGGCAGGAAGCGAGTCTCTGCTGACTTTCACGGTAGCCGATTCCTCCGCCGCTTTAGTCCTGCATTATCATTTGTCCGATGAGCTTTCCACAGAGAAGGAATTATGGTTCTTCCCGAATACGGATACCCAGTTCAATCATATTGACCATGACCGTAGTGGAACGGATATGGCAGGATATCCGATGAAAGGAGTGGAGATACCTTCGGCCGAGCTTGGTAACCGGGGCGTATTATTCGGAGGCTTGGGTTGGTATACCCGTCTGGAATTCCCGTATTTGAATAATCTGATGCAACAAGGCACGCAAGTGGAGATTGAGAGCGCTTTACTTAAGATTTATCCCGAGCAAGGCACTTATTCGGATTACAATACCTTGCCGGACAGCCTCTACCTATATATCGCCGATGAGAATAATGTGGTGACGGATGCCGTGACCGATTATCTCGGTTCCGAGGTTCAACGAGGTACGCTATCGGAAGACAATACGTTTAACGAGAACACCTATTATTATTTCGACGTGACTCAATTCATGCAAGAGGAGCTAGGTGCCTTTGGCATGTATAAGCATAATCTTCAGTTGGTTTTTAATAGTGATGATTACACCGGCACGTTCAAGAACTTGACGTTTAACGATCAGGGAGGACGTAACCCGGTCACCCTACAACTCATTTATAAGGTCTATGAAAGTTACTAGATACCTTCTTTACCCTTGCCTCTTGATGGCGGCAAGCGCATCCGCGCAGAATACGATGACTTCCTCGCCTTACTCGATGTTTGGACTGGGTGAGATGGCTTCCGGTTTATATGGTCAAAATACCTCGATGGCGGGTGTCACTGTCGGCATGCGGGAAGGGATGCTGATGAATATAGAGAATCCTGCCGGATTGACAGCGTTGGATAGTTGTAAGTTGTTCGCTGAGGCATCTGCCTTCGTGAAGAATGAACGATACCGCTCAGACGGGAGCTCTAGCAGCGCATTCACCGGGAATTTCTCCGCTTTCTCATTGGGAGGGCGTATCATGCGACGGTGGTATATGTCCGTCGGGGTAACTCCTTATAGTTTCGTTGGGTATTATTTTAAGTCCTCGCAAGAGTTGGAAGGATCTCCCGGAACCTTTGTAACCAGTACGTTTTCGGGGACAGGCGGGCTTTCCAAGGCTTTCCTTTCCCAGGGATTTTTATTGACCAAGCATCTATCAGTCGGTATGAATCTTAATTTTATCTTCGGAAATATGACACTGAATGAGATACAAAGTGCGATGACAGTGTCAAGGGAGATGTCCGGCCGCTCTTTTTACGCCGATTTCGGTTTACAATATCATCGTCCGATCGCCCGGGAAACCTTTCTAACGGTCGGCGCCATTTACGGTTATAAGCAACGGATCTCATTGAAAAATACGGTGACGGTGACGGGAAGCAACACGGAAACCCCCTATAACCAGAAAAGGGTGACACAATATCTACCTCAATATATAGGCATCGGTAGCTCATTGGCGCATAAAAAATGGACGTATGCGTTGGACTATCTATTCCGGCAATACGGGGTATTGAACTCGAGCGATAGCCGGGTAAAGTTCCGGGATTCGCATGAGCTACGCTTGGGCGTATGCTATTTCCCGAATGGATTTAGCTCCAGCAGTTATTGGAAACGGATGTCTTATAAAGCGGGTGTTTCTGTTTCCACGCCTTACCTGCGGTTGAAAGGACAATCCGGCGGGGCGTATCGGGTAAGCGTTGGCTTGGGATTACCCGTCCTGAATGGCCGTATCAATACGGCGTTTTATTACGATCGTCTCCAATTGCAAGGGAATGCGTTGCGAAGAGATATCATGGGCTTTACGGTGACCTATACATTAAGCGAGAAGTTCTACCAAGTGAAGCTTTAGTTTTCTGCCTATGAAACTAAAGTTTCTTCACTAGGAAACAAAAGTTTTGTCACGGAGAAACAAAAGTTTCTTCCGCATGAAACTCTTGGTTACTCTTGGAGAGCCAGATTATTCATCAAGGCGGGCAGGTACGAATCGCTGATAGGGATCAGTTCCTCCCCGATACGTATCCGCTTGCGCTCGATATAATTAATGTGGGAGAGGGATACGATGTAAGAACGATGTACCCGGCAAAAACGATTCCTGTCCAGAAACTCCTCGAACCGCTTCAAGCTGACTTGCGTGAGCAGGGGCTTGCCATTGATACGGTGTACCTTTACATAATCGCCGTATCCCTCGAGGAAAAGGATCTCTTCCCGGCGAAGGCGAATGATCTTGCTGCCCTCCCGGACGAAGATGGGGCGTTCTGTTTGCTCCTTGCTCAGCACTTGGTGGACATCGGCCAAAGCCTTGTCCAGTTTCTCGAGATATCCCATGAGCGTGTTCAGGGTCGAGGCGTCTCCGTCGAAAGTGATACATTTCAGCATAGTGTTTTTACCTTTATTTGTTGTACCGCGAAATAACAGGAAAGTTCGGTAAAGAAAGGTTAAGCGCCGATTAGTGGTATAATCGGGTCGGTGAATCGCCTTACGGGAGGGGGTGAAAAGACATTATTCCTCTTCCCTCAGAATCCATTTCTTGAAGATCGGGGTCTTGGTCTTGCTGATGATGATACGTTCGGGAACCGGCAAGGTGAGGTTGACGGACAGGCGGCTCCCGAACCAAAGATCTATATCCTTGATGGCGTTGCGTGAAATGATGAATTGACGGTTGGCCCGGAAGAAAAGCCTCTCGTCCAGTTGCTCTCCCAACGCGTCGAGGGTACGGTCTACGGGATGTTGCTTCCCGTCGGAGGTATAGGCGGTAACCTTCTCGTTGGCCGTATAGAAATAAAGGATCTCCTCAACCGCCAACGGATAGAATTTATCGGCCAGCATGATCAACAGGCTCTTGATCGTGTGGCGACTCTGGATCGTACGGTTCGTTTGCCGGATATGCGCCAGCCTTTCCTCGGTATCGAACAGCCGTAATTTATTCAAGGCCCTTTCCAGCGAGGCCAGCGTGACAGGCTTCAGTAGATAATCGATACTGCTTACTTGAAAAGCCTGTAACGCATACTCATCGTAGGCGGTCGTGAAGACTACTGGGGCATCTATCTCCACCTGCTCGAATATCTTGAACGCCGATCCGTCCGCTAAATGGATATCCATGAAGATGATATCCGGATGAGGCGATGTCCGGAAGAAATCCACGCTCTCCTCGATACTCTCCAACTCGGCGATCACTTCGATCTGAGTAACCGTATTTTGCGCCAGAATCGCCTTTAGGCTATTAACGGCGGTAGTCTCATCTTCTATAATAACTGCTTTCATGAGTGAATGGGTTTATTAAGTAAAGGAAGCGTGACCTTGAAATATTCCTTGCGGTTGGAGATCTGGATGTCCTTTCCGGTAAGCATCCGGTAGCGCCCCCATAGGTTCTTCAATCCGATACCGCTACCTTTGCTATCTTCCGACTTAGGATGTATTTTATTGGATATGATTAGTTTGTCCTCATGGGTGGTATAGATATCGATCTGTAGCGGGTATTGCTTGCTGATAACGTTGTGCTTTACGGCGTTCTCGATCAAGGGGAGTACGCTCAATATCGGCAGATACCAAAGCAAGTAAGGGGTATCCGCTTGGATGGAGAAGAATAGCTTTCCCTCGTAGCGCACGCTCAGCAGATAGGTGTACGCTTTTACGAATTGAAGTTCTTCCGCCAGCGTAACCAGCTCTTTCTTGTTGCTTTGCAAGATATACCGGAAGACGTTGGATAGCTCATCCAGATAAGCCAGCGTCTGTTGTTTCTCTCCGCTCTGTATCAAGGCGTTCAATCCATTTAAGGAGTTGAAAAAGAAATGTGGGTTGATTTGTCCCATCAAGGCGTTATAGGAATTCTGTAACTTCTCGGTCTTCAATTGCTCATATTCCAGTTTCATTTGCTGCTTGCTGCCCAGCAGCCGGATCAGTATGGAGCTTAGCATGACCGTGAGGAAGACGAAAAGATGCTCCGTCATGAAAGAGTTAGGGACCGTGAAAGGATTGGGCGGTACCGGTATGTCCCGATGCTCGGCAGGCCTGATGGTTTGCGTAGCCATCCTGTCCCGGTTGATGCGGATCATGATATCCCGGGTAGCTGGCTGAGGTCCGTCTTCTCCCAGCCATTCTACAACAATGGCCGTGTACAAAACCGGCGACAGATGAAACATGCCGTAGGCGATGCTGATACAAGTTACGCAAACCACCAATACCCTTTTATACTCTTTCCTGCGGAAAAGCTTGTCCCCGAACTTATACATCAAGCTGTTGACAATAAATAAGATGAAGGAGAACACGAAGAACCAGATTAGCAAATAATACATGGTGCGATCCGGAGGCTGGATACCCATGTTCGGGTTTCCGGTCTCGAACTCATATTTACGCATCAGAAGGGCGAAGTTCACGAAAATACTAAGCAAGACGGATATCGTGAAGCCGATCAATAAGTCGTTTCTTTTTAATTGTAACATAGATAAACCCTTTGTCTGCTTACAAAGATAGGGCTTCCTTATCCGAGCGGGAAAAGGAATCGACGAAACGGATAAAAATATCGGTGAATCGCCCGGGCTTCCGAAAATAATGTACCTTTGCTGGAAATTAGGATCTCTGTTGCTATGACGAAATGGTTTGTCTACATATTTCTGGCCGGTGTCTGCCTGTTGCTTTCCTGTGGCGGTAAATCCGTACGGGAGAAATTTGCGGAAGCGGACCGGTTGGTAAACGAGAATAACTTAGATAGTGCCGCTTGGCTGCTGGAGGAGCAAATAACGCTTTCCGCTCTTTCGGATAGCGATAAGGCAGAGTATGGACGGAGGCTCGCTTGGCTTCATCTCTTGCAGGGGCGCAGCTTGGTGAACGACTCGCTCATCGACTACTCCGTGGATTATTATAAGGAGCATGCCTCGGAGCCTTTACTTTCCGCTTATTTCGTAAAGGCTATTTATATGGGTGATTCCCGGAAGGGGTTGGAACAAAGACGTGCTTTGTACCGAGAGGCGATAGATTCCGCTTATTCCCGTTCGGATTCGACCTACCTTGTACGTTTTTATGACCGATTGACTTCCTTGAGCTTTGGTGAGGGGTTGTATCGGGAAACGATCGCAGACTCGAAGGAATGGGAAGCCTCGCCAAAAGCTGGATTTAAGGAGATGGCCTATTATATGGCCGGGTTGAGTTATAGCCGCTTGCGAATGAGGGACTCGGCGGATTATTATCTTCGTTTGGCTGCGGACTCGGCCTTGGCTAAGAATATCGAATGGTATGCCCATCATTTTGCCCGTAATTATGCGGATTTCTTGTATGATTTTAATCCCAAGGCTTCTATCAGCTATTTACGTTTGTTGGAAGAACGATATCCGGAGCGAGAGACCCCGGGATCCTATGTTATGCCTTGGATCAATCTAGGGGAATTGGATTCTGCCCGGAAGTATATCGAGAAGAATACGTTAGGCTTGGAACTTAGTCACAGTGATGATATAGCCTCGCATGCGCTGAATTATGCCTATCAATTTATATTGGGCGTAAAGGAAAATAAACCGGTGGATATTTCCCGGTTAGGGCAATATTGCGATTCTTTGTATACCGTGAAATCCCAAACGGAGAAGGCTGAGCGGGAACGATTGGTCGATCAAAATCGTTTACGCCGAGAAAATCTTCGCTTGGAGATGAGCCGGCAGCGTACGTTCTCTATCTTGGTGATCGTTTCCTTGCTTTCCATATTGGTAGCTGGTGGAGTTTCCTTATATATCCGTAACCGAAGGAATCGTTTGATTGATATGGAGGAGCGTTTGGAAGCCTTGCGTCAGCTCTTGAACGAGTCCAAGCAATCCGTAGCGGAGGAGAAACCCGATAGTGCCTTTTTCCGTAAGGTCTTGTTGCAGCAATTGGGTGTTATCCGCTTGATGGCGACTACTCCCACGCAACAAAATAAGGAATTGCTCCAGCAAATGACTCGTATCACGAACGAGGATGTCCCGGTAGATACGCTTTTGGTATGGGATGACCTGTATCCGATTATCGACGCGGTCTATGATAATTTCCATACGCATCTGGTCCGATTGTCTGACGGGCGTTTGCTGGAAAAAGAGATCCAGCTTTGTTGCTTGCTATGCGCCGGCTTCTCTACCAAGGAAATCAGTGTAGTCACCCAACAAAGCGTCCGTACGATCTATCAGCGCAAGACGGACATCCGCCATAAGCTGGGTATGGACGAGAAAGAGGATATTATCGGCTATATAAGCGCTCAAACGGCCAATATAAACTTTTCTCTCTAAGTAGCTCGGCAATGCTCTGTAAATCAGCGTATGCTGAAAAGGCTTCGCACTTTAGTTTCTAGCCTGTATAAATCGATTATAGCGGTTTCCCTCCTTACATTTGTCTCGAATCAAATTTGAATTTTATGAGAAGACAAGTATTATTTGTGGGATTGATTTGCGTTGCCTTTTTGGTAAACGCGCAAGAGGAGAAAACGATCGATTTGGATGAGGTTACCATTCAAGCCTCTTCGATTATAAGAAAGAAAGACCGTCAACTTATATTCCCCTCTAAAGACCAAGTGCGGCGCTCGATGGATGGCTTGGATTTGACAAGGCGGATGTCTTTACCTCGTCTATGGGTAGATCCGAATACGAAAAGTATCTCTATGGCGAATGGAAACGTTCAGTTGCGTATAAATGGCGTGTTGGCTTCTTCCTTGGAAGTCGCAGCCCTCTCGCCGGAGGATATCAAACGGGTGGAATATCACGATAATCCCGGCTTGCGATATGGGGAAGGAGTCGATATCGTCTTGGATTATATAACGATCAAGCGGACTTCCGGAGGAAATCTCGGCGTGGATTTAAGCCATCAATTAAACACGTTTTGGATGGCAGATTATATATATGGTAAGTATAACCGAGGACGTTCGGAATTCTCTTTATCCAGCTTTGCGAACGGACACCGGTATAAAGAGGCATGGCAAGACCGGACGGAAATCTTTCATACCCCAGATGGTACCTTCCAGCGAACACAGGAAGGAATCCCCGGGAGGGATTATGAGATGTATTGGACTACGACGGCGAATTATAACTACACGAAGGATGATGATTATTTCTTGAACGCTAAGCTGAATTTTTATTATTATGACTATCCGCATAACTATAGCAGTGCCCTTTTAAGGAATAGCGAGAGCAAGATGACGACCGATCTTATCGATAATAATAAATCCTTGAATACCCGTCCCTCGCTCGACTTGTATTATTTCCGGAAATTACCACGTAAACAATCATTGGCTGTCAATGTCGTGGGAACTTATTCGAATACCGATAGCCGTCATACCTACCGGGAAGAACTGGAAAGTATTCCTTTGACAGATATTTATACGAAAGTAGATGGAAAGCGCTATTCGGTAATCGGAGAGGGTATCTACGAGAAAGAGCTAGAGACCGGTCGTATTTCCGCCGGTTTGAAACATACGCAGGCTTATACGGACAACGTATATTCCGGTTCCGGTGATTATACGACCCATATGACGGAATCTGAATCGTATATGTATGCGCAATACGTAGGAACTTGGAAGAAGTTGGTTTATAACGTAGGTTTGGGCGCCTCCCGTAATTATCTATCGCAAGAAAACTCGGGCTCTTATAATCGGTGGTATTTCCGCCCGCAGGTAACACTTACTTATACTATCAATGAGGTATTATCCGCTCGTTATCGGTATACCCTGCGCAATGTAAACCCATCCTTGTCTGAGTTGAGTAACGTGGAGCAATGGATTGATTCCTTACAGGTTCGTAGAGGTAATCCGGGTCTATCCCCTTTCTTATATCATAACAACGCCGTGGAATTTCATGTGAATACGGCAAAGGTCAAGGCCGGCTTTACTTTCTCTTACCAATACCAGCCCCGCATAGTCATGGAAGAGACCCTGTATGACGCTAGCCGGGGACTTTTTATCCGTACCTACGATAACCAACGGAGTTTCCATCGTTTTACGCCGGAACTGTATTTGAATTATTCACCCTTCGGCGATTATCTGCGCATGAATATCTCCGGAGGCTTGAACCATTTCCAATCGAATGGAAATAGCTATTCGCATACATACACGGATCCCTTCTATGTGATCTCTTTGAATAGCGATGTGAAGAACTTTAATTTTAACCTGTTGATTTATAAGAGAAGCTATAGTTTTTCGGGTGAGACCAGTCGTGAGGCCGATCGTTTTAATAGGTTGGGTATCGGTTATAGGATCGGGAAGGTCCAGTTAAGCGCTTCTTTCTCTACCCAATTTACCTCATCCGCCCGTTACCGGAGTAAGAACCATTCAGCGATCGCTCCCTATGTGACCGATCAGCGTTTTGGTGATATTTATCCGGGCTTCGAGATTGGATTCTCTTACCACTTAGATTTCGGTCGCAAATACAAATCCGTGGATCGTAAGTTATATAATTCAGATAATGAATCGGGTATATTGAATAGTCGGAAGTAAGTTACATCTATATTGTCGATTACGTGTTCGCGGCTTTCAGTATGCAATATATCATAATTGGGTAGGATATAGTTCTCTATCATTCCTACCCGTTTCATGCGTGCGAACACCTCTTGATAAGGCTGCCCCAATTTGCGTGCGGTTCCTTCTATACAAAAGGAAGCGAACGCTAGCTCTATTTCTGTTTGCGATAGTTCGATTTGTTTATCCATTTTTCCATGTCGCTTAGGTGAATTTGCTTCAAATGTACGTAAAAAGTGGCTCATGCGATAAAATCCGTGGATGAAATTATCTATAAATGGGAATTCCGTAGAGGTAGTACTTACTTTACCGATGAAGTATATCTCCTGTGGAACTTGAAGTATATCTCTTATAGGGAAGGGAGTGGTATCTCGTGAAAATGACTTTTGATGAACCCTTGTTTTAGAGCATATCAAAATTATCTGTCAGCGATATTTATTCATGAATCGTGGGCGACTTGGATATATGATTTCTTTCAATGCCCATTCTAAGGTTCTTATAATGCCCATCGTAAGCTCCTTTGAATGGGCATTGTTAGATGCTTACGATGGGCATTGTAAGAAACGATAAACAAAAAGCCATCCGGCATTCCGCTGGATGGCTTTTCGTATGGCAATAGAATCGGAGAGATTACACTCTCTTTTCTTTGATTCTTGCTTTCTTACCGGTAAGGGCACGCAAGTAGTACAATTTAGCACGACGTACTTTACCGACTTTGTTAACCGTGATGCTTTCGATAAACGGAGATTCGATCGGGAAAATTCTCTCTACACCTACGTTCTCAGACATCTTACGAACTGTGAAACGTTTTTTGTCGCCGTGACCGGAGATACGGATAACAACACCGCGATACTGCTGGATACGCTCTTTGTTACCCTCTTTGATACGGTAAGCTACCGTGATCGTATCACCACTCTTGAATGAAGGAAGTTCCTTCTTCGTAGCGAACGCTTCTTCTGCAATCTTAATTAAATCCATTGTTTATAGCTTTTTAATTGTAATTTATAATGAAACGCAATTTAACGGGCTACATTTCCCGACAGAGATTACGTAAAGCGGGTGCAAAGTAACGAAATAAATATTTGATTCGCAATAGATAGATGCTTTTTTGCTCGCTATTTGATTAAATCTTTTATGTCTACCAAGGATTCAAACCATTGACATCCACCAGCGATTCCCGTTCCTCCTTCCACATTGCTGTAGATTCGGACAGGCTCGGCCAGACCTACATTCGTAAGTCCGCCCATGATACCTTCATTCTTGATGTTTTGTAAAGATAGCAGATATTGGTAATAGGGTTCGGACAGGGAATATAAACGAATATGGCGTTTGGTATAATATTTAGTATCGGACCTAAGTTGTTCTTTTACTTGCAACGTGTATTCCTTCCCGTCGAACAGCTCGTCGGAAAATACCCGTCCCCGCCAATTTACCATCGAGGAGCCGAAAACCTCATCCAAGATACCTTGTTGCTGCGTGAATACGGGATCTACGGAGAAGTCCAACAGGACACCAAGATGGTCGTCATCTCCCCATATCTGTAGAGAATAGTAATTTGATTTACCCGGGGTATCTTGGAAAGTGATTTGATAGATAAGCACATCGTTTTCTTCTATGTAGGAGATATTCCCATCTCCATCGACAAGGGTACCGCCGTTGCCGGTAGCTTCTTTACGGGGAATTATGCGCAGGCCTTTGATTTCGGTCTTGGAAGGAATCTTATCTTCCGCCGAGGCTGTTCCATATTCCGGGGTGGAAGCTACAATCTTTACGGTTTGTCCGGGCTGTGGAACCGTATTCGATATATAAAGCGTATCTGTTACCCATCCACCTCGATCCTCTCCGAGCCAACGAGAAGATTTCCAATAGGAATATTCTTTCCAAGGCATCTCCTCCTTGAAGATCCCGTCTATGTATAATTCCACCTTGGCGTTTCGAATCGTTACGTCCGGCTTGCTCTCTGAGTGAAACCATGTGCGGGATATGCTGGCCATTACGACTGTATCTGGCGAGAAGGCCGAGTTGATCACCATTTTTGGTGTAGTACGATATTCCTCTAGGTCAAACTTCCTGTAACAGGAGGTTAGGAGCATGCTGGATAATAAGATTGATAAATAGAATATAGGTTTCATGTTCTTTAGAATTTATAAGTATATGATATAGACGGAATGATCGGTAAGAGCGATAACGTCTCGAAATAATGGCTATAGTTTATCCAAGACCGCTTATGGATAGTTATCGGGTTCATCTGGCAATAAGCGTTATATACGCTGATATTCCAGATACCGAGATGGCCGTTCTTTTTAGGTCGATAAATATTAATCCCCAGATCTAAGCGGTGGTAAGCGGGGAGACGTACGTTATTACGCTCCGTGAAATAGTCCAAGCCTCCTTCCGGTAAGAGCGGAGGGACAGGAGTGAGGCCCAAATCCTCGTAATTCTCGAATGCCACCGTAACCCGGTTTCCGGTCATGAAAGTCCAGCTTCCTGTTAGTTCCAATTTCTCGTTGATCTTCCAGTTTGCGACGATATTCAGCTTATGGCGGTTATCGTATTTCGCGGGGAAACGTTTGCCATTATTAATCTCGTCGAACTGCCGGTCGCTCCACATTAGTCCGTATCCGATCCATCCTGTTATACGCCCCGTCTCTTTCCGGGCGATAAACTCCGCTCCATAGGCCCACCCCTTACCGGCGGCCAGTTTCTCCTCCCAACCGACGAACGAGGGTAAGAAGTTGTAACCATCTTTATAATCCAGTAGGTGATTCATCCATTTATGATAACCTTCCACCGAGAAGGAATAGTTCTTGTGCAGATTGTAATAAGCGCCAACGGATACTTGATCACTCACCAATGGTTTTAATTTCTTGCTGACCGGCATCCACATATCGGTAGGGAGACTCATATAACTTTCGCTAATCTGATGTACGTATTGATTCATCCGGGCGTATGAGGCCTTAAGGCTTAGATCCCTCGTGAGCAGGAAGCGTACGGATAAACGAGGGTCTAAGGAGACATATGTCTTCTTTTGTATATTGTATATGTTCAGGCGTAATCCGGCGTTAGCCCGGACAATGGGAGATATCGCCCAGTCATCTTCGGCGAAAACAGCCAACTCATTCGCTGAAAGGCGCTCGTCTCCGGTAGTTCGTTTGGTCGGAGACAAATTCTCGGAGGTCTTTTCCTCGATATATTCCGGGCTGAAACGATGGTAAAGATAGTCGGTACCATAACGGATATGATGTGCCAAGGTAGGAATATAGTCGAAGTTCGCATGGACTCCGAAATCATTGATACCGTTTCGGGTTGAGGTCTCGATAAACCGTGAAGAATAATCTTTGTCACCCTCGGTTCCGTAGTATTGTGAAGTCTCTTGTTTTAGTTTGGATTGATAATGGGAATAAGCCAAGGTGACGGTACCGAACATCTTGTTGTTAAACACATACGACCAGCCGGAAGATAATGCGATGTTACCCCAGCGCATCTTTCCAAAGTCCTTGTTCTCGAAAGGGGTTATATCATCACCTACGGAGAACTCAGAACTTCCTCCTTTTAGGAAATCCTGTCCGAAATAGAAATTAACGTAAGCTTGGCTCCGGTCATTGATATGGTGGTTCACTTTTAGGTTCAGATCGGTAAAAGCATAGCGTGCGCTGAATTTCTCCCCCTTCTTTTTCTGAATTTTATTGTAGATCGCCAAACCCGGTGCGGATAAGGCATCCAGCCAAGAGCGACGGAAGGAGGCGTTGAACGAAGTCCGGTCTTTAATGATCGGCCCTTCGAAATTTAAGTTACCGGAGGTCAATCCTAGCATAGCGCTACCATGGTACTCTTTCATATTGCCATCTTTAGTATGCACATCCACTACGCTGGAAAGCCTTCCCCCATAGCGGGCGGGGAAAGCGGATTTATAAAAATCCACATCTTTCAAAGCCTCGGCGTTGAAAGCGGAGAAAAGTCCTCCGAGATGATTGACCTGATACAGTTGGATTCCGTCTATCATATACAGGTTCTCGTCTCCATTCCCCCCACGGACATACATCCCGGCTAATCCTTCCGTTCCGGCTGATACGCCGGGTTGGGTTTGCAGGGCTTTGATCACATCAGCCTCACCGAATAAGGTCGGGATGGTCTTGATCATCTTCCGGGTTATTTTAATCGTTCCCATCTGAGGGGCTTGTATCGGGTTTTGTGTGTCATTACTACCGGTAACGACAACTTCGGCCAATGCCTCACCGCTTTCCAGCAGAATTTCCATCACGGTATCCCGTTCGAGCGGTTGGAATGTATGTGAGAAACGTCCGTATCCGATGTAGGAAGTCTCCAGACGGACTACCCCGACCGGTAAGGTTAGACTGAAGAAACCGTGGTTATTGGTAGCTGTGCCCCTTTGTGTGCGAGAGTCATAAACGGAGGCCCCGATTAGATATTCTGTAGTCGCTTTATCCCGTACGAATCCGCTGATGGTTACTGAGCGGGGGAGTTTCTTCAAGATGATGTGGGTACCGTTTATCTGATAAGACAGAGGGAGCTTTTGGAATAGCCGGGTAAGGCATTCCGATATGGATTGGTTATCAGATTTGAATGTAATCCGGGAAATACCTTTGAGAATAGAAGGATCGTAGGAGAATGTCATGCCTGTTTGATGCTCTATTTTTTTCATGATTTCTTGGATCGGTTCTTGTTTAGCCTCGATACTGAGAGTCGGCGCCTGTCCCCAAGCGCTTGATTGAAAGCCGAAGATAATCAAGATTATGAGTAGTATTAGCTTCATGAAGTACTTCCTTTTTTATTACGAGACAGGAAAGATAGTAAAAACCCCTATCACAATTCACGTTACTATTGCGATATTTTCTTATTTTTGGAGAGTAATAATGATAATGTTGTGATGAGACAGATTGGTATCTTGCTTTTGTGTTGTATTTCCCTTTTATCGAGTGGGGCGCAAACAGTCCCGAACCTTTATCGTGCGGTGGATCAGGAAAAGATGAATCATTGGGTTGATTCCGTGTTTGACGCTATGAGTTATGATGAACGGATCGGGCAGTTATTTATGGTTATAGCGAATCCTAAATCCGATAACCGGAATATGCAACGGCTCATGCGTTACGTGAACGATATCAAGATCGGGGGCATCTTATTCCATAAAGGGGATCCGGTGACGCAGGCGGAGGTGACCAATCGTTTGCAAAAGGCTTCCCGGATTCCGATGTTGGTCTCTTTGGATGGGGAGTGGGGACTTTCCATGCGATTAAGTGGAACCACCCGTTTCCCGAAAAACATGATGCTAGGCGCTATCGAGGACAATGCCTTGATCGAGGAATATGGAAAAGAGGTGGGACGGCAGTGCCGGGAAATGGGAATTCATATAAATTTCGCTCCGGATATGGACGTGAATAGCAATGTGGATAATCCCGTGATCGGCCTGCGTTCGTTTGGCGAGAATCCGGAGGCTGTGTCGGAGAAAGGTATTGCTTACGCAAGAGGATTGGAAAATACGGGCATCTTGTCTGTCTCCAAACATTTCCCCGGACATGGAGATACTTCCGAGGACTCGCACGAGACATTACCCGTTGTGCGCCATAACCGGGCCCGCTTGGATAGCGTGGAACTTCTTCCTTTTAAACGTTATATATATGATGGGTTCGGCGGGATAATGACGGGACATCTTTACGTTCCAGCTTTGGATAAAAGTCATAAGCCGGCTTCTTTCTCCAAGGCGGTAGTGACGGATCTATTACAGAAAGAACTCGGTTTTCAAGGTCTGTGCTTTACGGATGCTTTAGCGATGAAAGGGGCTTCCACAAAGAAAACGGATAATCCTTCGGTGAAGGCTTTGCTTGCGGGGAATGATATCTTGCTCGCTCCGGCCGCTCCAATCAATGATTTTAAGGCCGTGAAAGAGGCTATTGAAGAAGGGGTATTGGATCTGGAAGCGATCGAGGCCAAGTGCTTGAAAATATTAAGGTACAAATATATCGCTGGATTGAATGCCTATAAGCCGGTCGAAACAAAAGGCTTATCGAAACGTTTGAACTCTCCGCATGCGGCATGGATGGCGGCGAAGTTGAATTCGGAGGCTATTACCGTTTTGAAGAATGAGGATACGATCTTACCTCTTAAACAGTTGAATAAGAAAAAGATCGCGGCGCTCTCGATTGGAGACGGGGTTGGTAATGAATTCCAGAAAATGCTGGGCGAATATGATTCGATCGCTTGCTTTAGCATCGGACGGCGTTCTACGGCTGCCCAAGTCCAGCAGGTTTATAATAAATTGCAAAAATACGACGTGATCATTTGTGGCGTACATACGATTCGCATTCCCGAGAGTTTAGCGTTGAGGCAGTTGGCCGCGAAGAAAGAGTTGGTCTATGCTTTCTTTACCTTGCCATATGCTTGTAAGGAATATAAGAAGTCGATCGAGAAGGCGAAGGCGGTCGTGTTGGCTTACGAGGGCACTCCCTTAGCGCAGGAATATGCGGCCCAAGTGATATTCGGTGGTATTGCGGCGAAAGGGAAACTTCCGGTTTCGATTCCGGGATTGTATTATGCGGGTACCGGTGTTTTTACGGAGAAGACTCGTTTGGGGTATCACCAGCCGGAAGAGGTAGGAGCGAACCCGGACCGTTTGGATGTAATTGAGTCGATCGTTAAAGAGGGATTGGATGAGAAGGCTTATCCCGGATGCCAAGTGTTGGTTGCGAAGGACGGCATGATTATCTATAATAAATCGTTTGGTTATTTTGATTACGAAAGTAGGCAGCCGGTCACGGAGGCGTCAGTTTATGACTTGGCTTCGGCATCGAAGGCGGCGGGGACTTTATTGGCAGTCATGAAAGCGTATGATGAGAAGAAATTCACCTTGAACAATAAGATCTCCGATTTTATACCGGAGTTGAAAGAGTCTAATAAAAAGGATTTATCGATAAAAGAGTTACTATATCATCAATCGGGAGTGACTCCAACTATTAATTTCTATCTGGATGCTATTGATAAGGATAGTTATAAAGGCAGTTTATATAGTTCGGCGAAGAACGCCACGCACCCGGTTCGTTTTGACGCTAAAACGTATGTCCGGAATGATTTTAAATATCTTCCGGATATAGTATCAGATACACGGAAACCCGGATTTACGACTGAGGTAGCCCGTAATTTCTATGTGAGTGATTCCTTTAAAGATACGATCCTTCAAGATATCAAGAAATCCCGTTTGGGTACGAGAGGTAGGTACGTATATAGTTGCGTGAATTTCATTATGCTGAAAATGATGGTGGAAAATCTGATGAAATCTCCGATGGACCAGCTTCTTCGGGATGATTTCTACAGCGGGTTAGGGGCTTGGCATACCACTTATAATCCGTTGAAGCGAATGGATACCTTGCAAATTGTACCTACGGAACAAGATGGATTTGTCCGCCGCCAATTGCTTCGCGGATATGTACATGATGAGGCAGCCGCTTTTCAAGGGGGTGTTTCTGGAAACGCCGGATTATTTTCGAATGCGAATGATTTGGCGAAGGTGCTCCAATTGATGCTAAACCAAGGGACTTATGGCGGCGAGCGCTATCTTTCTTTGGAAACCAGCCGTTTGTTTACACAAAGCAAGAGCCCGACTTGCCGTAGAGGGTTAGGCTTTGATAAGCCGGTGATTGGTAATCCGAAAGCCTCGCCTTGTGGGGCTTTGGCTCCCGCCTCAGTCTATGGACATACAGGATTTACGGGTACTTGTTTTTGGGTAGATCCGGATAACCAGCTTATTTATATATTTTTGAGTAACCGGGTGAATCCTAGCCGGGCAAATAATAAACTGGGATCGCTTGATATACGTACTCGCATACAGGATGCGATCTATAAGGCGATTGATAGGAAAAGCCAAAAAGATTCGTAATTTTGTGACAGTTTTAACAGATAGGTATTAATTAAAAAGCAGGTATATGTTATACGGACACGGTGATGATTTTTATAACGCAAAGAACGAGGTAAAGATAAACTTTAGCTCGAATGTGTGGCACGGAGCTAATTTAGATAAACTGAAGGAACATTTGATCGAGCATTTTGATAAGCTGACTCGTTATCCGGAGCCGGACGCCGCTACTTTGAAAAGATTGTTGGCCCGCCGGTATGAGATCAAGGAAGAGAATATTGTAGTGACGAATGGCTCGATCACGGCTTTTTATTTGTTAGCGCAAGCTTGGCGAGGTGCGAAATCCATGATCGCTATTCCTTCTTTCTCTGAATATGAGGACGCTTGCCGTTTGCATGAGCATGAGATCTCTTTCTTCCCGACATCGGACGATTTATCAGAGTTATCCTTGGAGGGACAGGATTTCTGTTGGATTTGTAATCCGAATAATCCGGATGGAAAGCTGATCCACCGTACGGAGCTTCTCCGTTTGATCTCGGCGAATCCGCAGACTACCTTCATTATTGATCAGGCATACGTGGCTTTTACGACGGAAGACATGCTAAAGCCGAGTGACGTGAAAACGCATAAGAACTTAATCCTTGTCCAGTCTATCTCGAAGGCTTATAATATCCCCGGCTTGCGTATCGGTTATCTGGTCGCTTCTCCGGAGATCGCGGAGAAAGTGAACAAGTATATCATACCTTGGTCGGTAAATGCTATCGCTATCGAGGCAAGTAAATATATCTTGATCCATCCGGCGCAATTTACGTTGCCGATCCGTAAATGGCAGCGTGAGACTGCGGATTTTATTTATCAATTAAGTAAATTGGATGGCTTGGAGGTAATTCCGACCTCTACGACTTTCTTCCTTGTCCGTTTGAAGAAGGGCACGGCCGCTGATTTAAAGCAATTCCTTTTAGATAATTACGGAATCTTGATCCGTGACGCTTCGAATTTCCGGGGCTTGGATGAGACTTATCTACGGCTCTCTACCCAGAAGTCTGATGAGAACCAGATCTTACTTGAAGGGGTGAAGGTTTGGTTGGAGCAACAATAAATTGAGGACGAGAAACTTCCGGAGGTATGTGGGTATTTCCGGAAGTTTTTGTTAAAATAGCCAACCAATGAACAGGGGCAAGTAGTCTTTCAACTCTGTCTTTAATATTTCAATCGCCTTATTTTTATATCTTTCTACTGTCCGTATGGATATTTGCATATCCTCCGCGATCTCGCCGTAACTCTTATTCTCAAAGCGATTCTTCTCGAATACATATCGATAGTTTTCAGGTAATTTAGCAAGTGCCTCTCGAAGTAGGGTTTGTAATTCTTCCCAAGTATAAAGCTCCTCGCCACTTTCCGCATAGATAGGGATTTGCTCTTGAGAGAACTGGTCTACATATTCTTCGTGATTGCGTTGCAGATAGTTGAGACTGTGGTTCTTGGTAGCTGTGATGAGATAATTGCGCGCGGAAGTTCTTATTACGATGCGTTTACGATTTTCCCAGATGGAGGAAAAAACTTCCTGTACGATATCTTCTCTCGTTTCCCGGTCAGAGATAAAACGTTTGGTATATATGCAAAGAGCCGGATAATATAACTCAAATAAACGTTGGAAGGAGAGCTTATTATCCTCGGTCGTGATTTGCCGTAAAAGGAAATCGATATCAGTCATTGTTGGATTTCTTTCCATAATGGGACAAATGTATATATTTTTAGAATATATTCCCCTTTGTTTCACAAGCTAAAATCCTTGCTTTTTGTGCAATTGGTGAGGAGGGCCCACACATATATACGTGTTGGGCAATACCTGCTTAGGTGATTTCCTTGCTTTATTGTGGGGTACAAGAGGAAGAAAAATATAAAAAAAGTCGTTTTGCTGTCGTGTTCTTGTTTTGACTGTGTCTATATAGAAAAAGACAATCATATATGCGAGAAAGCGGAGACGAAAAAAGTACATTACGGCAGATTGAGAAGATTAAAGCTCTGTCTGAGGATATGCTAGAATACCAAGCGATAGATGTGCATAAGGCTTGGCAAAGCATGGAACGTCGTGCTAAGCGGAAAGCCTCTATGAGGATGTTTTCGTTGTTTTTTACCCGTGCCGCAGCTATTCTTGTAGTACCGTTGCTCATATCCTCGTTATTTTTTTCTTATTTATATTATACCACAGGTAGGAATGTTAAGACGGGGGCATCTGTGGTTTTTGCGGAGATTAGTTCCATGCCTGGTACAATTACCCGTTTGGTGTTACCTGATCAATCTGTTGTTTGGTTGAATGCCGGCAGCCGCTTGGTTTATCCATCGGTCTTTGATGAGAAAGAACGTAAAGTTCAGCTCTTTGGTGAGGGCTATTTTGAAGTTGAAGCCGATCCGGAACATCCTTTTAGTGTGTCTACCTCTGAGGGATTGCGGGTAATAGCGTATGGAACGAAGTTCAATGTGAATGCCTATGACGATGAACCTTTTATCGAGGCTGTGCTGGAAAAAGGAAAGATCGATGTTATCCGGAACGATGAACGGATCCGCTTGGAACCGAACAAACAGGTCGTGCTTAATAAGGAAAGCGGTGTGTTCCGTGTTTCTGCTGTCAATTTGGATGAGAAGATGGATTGGAGAAAGGGGCGGATGGTATTTCGAAATACTCCTTTAGAGAAGGTACTAAAGCGACTGGAAAAACGATATAATGTGGAGATCGTACTGCATAAGAACTCGAATGCGGAGTATAAATACCGTGCGACTTTCACAAATGAGACCTTGGAGCAAATATTGGATTATCTAAAACAGACTGCCCCTATTGAATGGTCTGCCCGACAACTTTCCTCTCATTCGGATTCCACGTTTGTCCGGCAGAGGATAGATGTTTATCAACGATAAAAAATCATTTCAAAATAAATTTTGTGTAATCACTAAATCTACATGCTTATGAGTGCATTTCATTTACGTAAGAGGAATCTTACTCGGTATTTACCTCAATCGAATCGTATCTTAAATCTTGGTACGGCATTTACATTCTTGACTGCCTTCCAGTTATATGCAGGTACCTCTTATTCACAGACAACAACACTTTCCTTGTCGTTGAAAAACGCTACGTTGGAGCAAGCGATCGATCGGATAGAGGAGGAAACGGGTTATTCATTCTTGTATGCGGATCATGTTTTGGATGTGAGCCGTGTTGTTAATTTAGAGGCCAATAATAAGGATATTAATTTGGTTTTATCCCGGGTCTTCGATAACATGAATGTCGATTACAAGATTGTGGATAAGCAGATTATCTTATCGCATAAATTAGAATCTATTCCTTTGGCGCAGCAACAAGGACATACGGTACAAGGAGTCGTATTGGATTCGAACCAAGAACCGGTAATTGGCGCAAATGTATTGGTGAAAGGAACGACTGTTGGTACGATTACAGATATTGATGGGCGTTTCACGCTGGAAGTTCCGGATAATGCTGTATTGGTTGTTTCTTATATTGGTTATTTATCAAAGGAATTAGTACCCGGATCAAAGACAGATTTGACTATTTCGTTGAAAGAGGACTCACAAAACTTGGATGAGGTTGTGGTCGTAGGTTATGGTGTATCCCGTAAAAAAGATCTTACAGGCGCGGTTTCGGTCTTGAAGATCGATGATTTGAAAGATACACCGGTTTCTAGCGTAGACCAAATGATGCAGGGCAAGCTCTCAGGAGTGAACGTGATGCCGGATAATATGCCGGGTGGAGGAGTTGCGGTGCGTATTCGCGGTTTCAGTACGATCCGTAACAATGATCCGCTTTATATCATTGATGGTATTCCTGTGGATGGTGGTATCAATTTCTTGAATCCAAACGATATCGAATCTATGCAGGTGTTGAAGGATGCTTCCTCTGCCTCTATCTATGGAGCTCGTGCCGCTAATGGTGTCGTTATCATCAATACAAAAAGAGGAAAAGAGGGTGAATTTAATGTCAATTTAGATGCTTACTTTGGTGTACAAAAAGCGGCGAAACAATTGAGGATGTTGAATGCGCAACAGTTTGGCGATATGTTGTGGCAGGCAATGAAAAATGATGGAAAAACTCCTTCGCATGATATCTACGGAAATGGTGATCAGGCAGTTGTTCCTGAATATTTGGATAGTGATCATTTAATCCCTTCTGATGACGTGGATTGGGTCGATGAGATTTTACGTGCGGCCGTAGTACAGTCTTATAATCTCTCTTTTACGAAAGCGGATAAAAAATCTAATCAATTATTCTCGTTGGGATACTATGATCAGCAGGGATTGGTTAAGTTTAGCGATTTTAAGCGTGTGAGTGGTCGTTTTAATTCCGAGTATAAATTGTTTGATGATCATTTCCGTATAGGAGAAAATATCTCTCTTTCTCATTCTTGGGGAACTAGTGTCTCTAACAATGCCGCCTTGGGAGGAACTTTGTATGAGGCTTATAAATTCCAGTCTATCACGCCCGTGAAAAATCTGGAAGATGAGTATGCCGGAAATGTATTCTCGGATATTCCGAATCCTATGGGTAAATTGTATAGGAACAAGGATAATCAAGATAAGAAGAGCCGTTTGGTAGGTAATTTGTATGCCGAGTTGCATTTGTTCGATGGGCTTATGTTTAAGACCTCTTTTGGTGTTGATTACAATAATCTGTATAGACGTTCTTTCAGTCCAAAATATGATGAGTTGAATGCCTCGGAGAAATTAAGTAGTTTATCCAACCGAAATGCTTGGAATTTTAACTGGGTATTCACGAATACCTTGACTTATAATAAGACATTTGGCGACCATACGATCAATGCCTTATTAGGTATGGAGTCTTTGAGAAATAGATATGAGTATTTTACAGCTTCAAGAGACGGTTTTCCGTCAGACGATCCTAACTTCCGTTTTTTAGATGCGGGAGATGTAGGAACCCAGAAGAACTCGGGTGCTGCTACGGAGTATAGTATGGTCTCTTATTTCGGTAAGCTCGATTATAATTATCATGATCGGTATTTGGTGGCGTTTACTTTGCGTCGGGATGGTTCATCTCGTTTAGGTAATAACAAATGGGGTAATTTCCCTGCGGCATCAGTTGGATGGCGCATTAGTAATGAGCCGTTTTTTGATGTTGAGGCAATTAGTAATTTGAAAGTACGCGTTGGTTGGGGACAGAATGGAAACTCGGATGTTCCGTCGTATGCGACGATTGACTCATATAAGAGTAATTCTACGAACTCGAATTACCCGATTGATGGAAATCAAAGTGGTGTAGATCTAGGATTGGTGCAGACTCGAAACGGAAACGTTAATTTGAAATGGGAGACAACCACACAAACGAATGTCGGTGTGGATTTGGGTTTTTTGAATGGTGACTTGAATTTGACTTTGGACTATTTTAATAAAGATACCAAGGACTTATTGTGGCGTAGAGCCTTACCTGCCTCGATCGGGGGAACAAATATGACTGTTTGGGATAATGTAGGTAAGATGAACAACAAAGGTTTTGAGATGGAGATAAATTATCAAAAGCAAATCAATCAGGATTTTGGTTTCTCTGTCGCATATAACTTCTCTGTTATCAAGAATAAAATGACCGAACTGAATGGGGTGGATTATATAGGTCTTTCCAGTAGTGAACTTCACGGACGTAATTTCGATCAAGAGACTTCTCGTTCAGCGGTAGGACAACCGATCGGATCCTTCTTCGTGTATGAGGCTGATGGTCTGTTCCAAAGCGATGCGGAGATCCAAAACTATAAGAATGATAGAGGTGAGTTATTACAACCGAATGCGAAACCGGGTGATATTCGCTTCAAGGATTTGAATGGAGATGGCGTTATCAATAGTGATGACCGCGATTTCAAGGGAAATCCGTTGCCTGATTGTAGCATGGGGTTGACGTTGGGTTTCAATTATAAAAACTTTGATGTTAGTGCCTTCTTCCAAGGTGTATTTGGTAATGAGGTCTATAATTTGACGAATTATTTGGGTGAGTTTTATAACCAGGCTCAATATAATAAAAATTCTACGATCTTGGATGCTTGGCGTCCGGATAATACGGATACGGATATACCTCGTGTCACATTGGATGATCCGAATAATAATATTCGTCCTTCTACCTATTATATCCATAATGCCTCTTTTGTCCGTTTAAAGAACTTAAAGGTGGGGTATACACTACCGGATAAAGTAGCATCTAAGTTGAAGTTGAAACGTACGTATATTTATTTGCAAGGACAGAACTTGTTTACCATAACGGGATATGAAGGTATTGATCCGGAGGTTGGTTTGCAGAGTTATTCTTCTGAGAATCGTAATTTGGATATGGGGGTGGATCGTGGAGTGTATCCATTACCAAGAACATTTACTTTAGGGGTTAACGTTAGTTTTTAACATAAAAAGAGATATATACAATGAAAAAGATATTTTATTTTGCGGCATCAGCGTTGATGATGTGTTCTTGTGCGGACTCATTCCTTTCTGAGGAGCCTGTGGGTGAGTTCTTGCCCGGACAGGTAGAGAGTGAGGAAAATATAGAGGGTATCGTGACCGGTGCATATGCTGTGTTGGATGGGTATTATGCCTCTGATGCGATTAATTCCGGTTGCTCAAACTGGCAGTTCGGGGATGTTGTCTCTGACGATGCGTATAAAGGTGGCGGCGGTACCGGTGACCAGAACCAAATCCATTTGATGGAGATCTTTAATGCGAATCCCACAGGGATTGACTTTGAAGCTCGATGGGCTGCTCTTTATGAGGGAATAAAACGTTGTAACCAAGCGATTCGTTTATTGAATGGTAGTGAGGTTAAAAACAAGGAACAGCGTTTAGCTGAGATGCGCTTTTTGAGGGGGCATTATTATTTCAACTTAAAAATCATTTATAATCAGATTCCTTGGATCGATGAAACGTTGGTGGATCCAAATGAATACAATAAGAAATCGAATATCGAGTTTTCATCCGATCAATTGTGGGAGAAGATTTTAGAAGAGTTCTCTGCTGCTTATAAAGTATTGCCGGAGAGCCAAGCGGATTATGGCCGGCCTACTAAAATGGCAGCTAGAGCTTATATGGCAAAGGTTTATTTATATCAGTCCAAGTGGAAAGAATGTTTGGAAGCTTGTGATGAGGTGATTCAATCTGGAAAATATGAGCTATTCCCTGATTTCCGGAATGTGTTCTTGCCTGAAAATGATAATTGCTCGGAGATTATCTTTGCGATCCAGCTGTCCATTAATGATGGTTCTCCCAATAATGAGAACGGAAGTTATGGCGATCGCTTGTTGCCTCCGGGAGGTCCTTATCCTGTATATGGCTTTTTGCGGCCGACTCAAAATTTGGTAAATGCTTATAAAACGGATGTTAAAGGCTTGCCTTATAATGATGGTAAAGATGTGTCAGAGAATGACTATGTAGATGTTCGTTTGGATCATACATTAGCTAGACCAAATATACCGTTTATGGATGTACAATTGTATGATTGGACTCCTAGAGAGGCTAGTGTGTATGGCCCGTATAGCCCGAAGAAGCGTTTGGTTTCATTGAATTCTACTTATTATTCGCCGATATGGCCTTATGTGAATGCTTTGAATTTCTATGTGATTCGTTATGCGGATTTGTTATTGTGGAGAGCTGAGGCTGCTATTGAGACAGGTGATTTAGAGACTGGGCGTAAGTATATCAATATGATTAGAGAGCGTGCGAAAAATACTCAGCATGTCAAGACAATGGATCAATCACAAGATGCTGCTAATTATAAGGTAGGGGTTTATGATGAGCCTTTTAAATCAAAAAATGAAGCCGTGCAAGCGTTACGTATGGAGAGACGTTTGGAGATGGCGCATGAGGGAATTCGTTTCTTTGATTTGGTGCGTTGGGGTGTCGCGGATGAAGTTATCAACGCTTATATCGCCAAAGAGAAAGTGTTCCGTTCCCACTTGCAAAATGCTCATTTCGTAAAAGGTAAGCATGAGTATTTCCCGATACCTCAGTCTATGATTGATATTTGTGGTACGGAAGTAATGAAACAGAATCCGGGTTATTGATAAATTAAATGAAAGAAAAGGCGGTGTGTCAAATAGTTTAATATCCATTTGATGCACCGCTTTTTCACGATGTAATAAAAAATATGAAGCAGCTAGGAGTTATTTTATATCTATTGTGTTTGACTACCTGTTATGAGTTATGGGCAACCCCTCATAATGTCGCTTATCAAGCTAAAGTTTCCTGTTCGTCTGCCTTGAGCCAAGAGCAGGAAGGTAAGTATGTGATAGATCAGGTGATTCGTATTTCCGGAAAGGGAGAATGGGTAGCCAAGACAAAATTGGATGCGCGTGGTCGGGTGTATCCGTATCCTTGGATACAATTAGATTGGGATCATGCGATTTATACGAATAAGGTTATTTTATACGATCGGGTGGATGAGCGAAGCCATTGTGCTGCGGGTACCTTGTTCTTTAGTGACGGTAGTTCGGTAACGGTTAATTTGATTCCCAATGATGGAGCGCCAAGGGTGGTTGAATTTGATACTCGGAAGACGGAATGGATTCGTTTTCAAATGACGGATGGAGAAGGACAAGATTTAGGGCTGTCTGAGATAGAGGTGTATCCTGCTCCTGAGTCTTATCCGGATTATATCTCTTGGGTGAATCCTTATGTCGAGACCGCTAAAGGTCGATATTTTTTCTTTGTGACCGGAAGTTTGCCTTTCGGTATGATAAGTTCCGCTCCATTAACCCGCAATATCAATCAAGGAGGAGGAGGTTATAATTATAATTCTACTAAGGTTTTAGGCTTCCCTCAAATTCATAATTGGATGATTTCAGGATTGTCTTTGATGCCGGTGAAAGATGAGGTAGATGTTTGCAGAGGAGATAAGGTTTGGCGTTCTTCTTTTTCTCATGATGATGAGATTGTCCAACCTGGTTATCACCGTTTGTTCTTGGATACTTATAAAATATGGGTAGAACAGACGGTTACGGATAGGGTAGGACTTTATCGTTTTACGTATACGCAAGATGGTTTGGCGAAGGTCTTGGTAAATCTGGGAGGTCATATAGCTACTTCTACTTTGTTGAACGCTCATGTGACAAAGGTGAATGATACAGAGATCTCCGGATATTTTGATACGGCTGGTCGTGTATGGGGAGGTGTCGATGTGGCTAAAGTTTATTTTGTTGTTCAATTTGATAAACCTATGGATGCTTTGAACGGTTGGGTTGGAGATAGAAAGGAAACGGATATCAATAGTTTGATAGGTTCTCCAGAATTAATTACCGTGCCTAAGTCTTCTTTTAAACAATCTCCTTCTTCTGGCGTAGAAGCTTGTTTTGGATCTTTTAAGGCTGGTGATGAGCTGTTGTTGAAGACCGCTATCTCTTATGTGAGTGAGGAAAATGCCCGTGAGAATATAGAGCGGGAATGTAAACATTGGGATTTTGATCAAGTTAAGAGTGCGTCCGAGCGTATTTGGAATGAGTGGTTGGGAAAAATTGATGTGCAAGGTGGTTCTTTTCAGCAAAAGACCAAGTTTTATACCGATTTGTGGCACGTATTGTTGGGGCGTCATAAGATAGATGATAGCAATGGCGAGTATCCGGATTATTTGTCCGGAGGAGAACGTATTGGAAAACAAACAAGGATACATACGATTGCTCCTAAATTCCAAGTACGGACTTTGCCTAAAGATAAAACAGGAAAATCAAGGTTTCATATGTATAATTCAGATGCTATATGGTTGACACAGTGGAATTTAAACACGTTGTGGGGACTGGCGTATCCTTCTGTTTTAGACGAGTTTTCCGCTTCTTTTATCGAATATGACAAGAATGGAGGTCTATTACCTCGTGGGCCGTCCATAGGGTCTTATACTTATATTATGACGGGCTGTCCGGCTACCTCCTTGATTACTTCCGCTTATCAGCGGGGGGTGTTTCATAAATGGTTGCCCAAGGAGGGATATGCGGCTATGAAAAGGAATCATGAGAAAGGTGGTATGCTTGCCTTTGATATGGATAAAGAGTTGGAGTTCTATATTAAACATGGATATTGCCCAGAAGAGGCTGGCTTGACTATTCAATGGGCCTTTGAGGATTGGGCTTTGGGAGAAATGGCGAAAGCTATGGGAAAACTCAAGGATTATAATTATTATAGAAATCGTTCCTTGGGCTGGCCTGCGTCTTGGCATCCGGATTTGAGGTTGATGATGCCTAGAAAAGAAACAGGAGAGTGGGTCCATTTGGATCCTTTGTCCGAGCGTGGGTTTGTACAAGCCAATGCTTGGCAGGCTACTTTTGGATTATCTCATGACATTGAAACATTGGCTCGTTTGATGGGAGGTAATGACAGCTTAGCTACTCAATTGAATTATGTGTTTGAGATGTCGAAAAATGCAAGATTCCTGTCTAGTTATGTTAGTTATGCCACTCAACCTGGTTGCTCGAATGCGCACGTTTTCTCACATGTAGGAAAGCCTTGGCTGACTCAATATTGGGTGCGTCAGGTCGCTAAACAGACCTATGGTGATATTACGCCAGAGCGAGGCTACGGCGAAAATGATGAAGATCAAGGACAGATGGCTGGAATAAGTGCACTGATGGCTATGGGATTATTCAGTTTGGATGGAGGCTCTGCCTATAATCCGATGTATGATATTACAAGCCCTGTTTTCAATGAGATTACGATTCGATTGGATTCTCGGTATTATAAAGGGAACGAGTTTAAGATTAAAGTACATGATAACTCCCCAGAGAATTGTTATATCCAGAAAGCTTCTTTGAACGGAGAGATGTATCATAAATATCAATTGCCGCATACCGTATTTGAGCAAGGTGGCCTTTTGGAATTATGGCTTGGCGATAAACCAAACAAGGAATGGGGAACTCAATAACGATTTGGGCATATCTCTCAATTTGTGTGATGATTCAAAAAAAGGATGTGCGTAACAATGAGGCACATCCTTTTTCATTTCCTTTTAAATCTAAGTAGCGTGTATTATTCTACTCGTTTGTTGATTACGATATGACCAAAATAGCCAAGGAGAACCAATCCCAGACCTGTAAGTAGAATACTATTTGTCATACCTCCGGTGAAAAACGGTACAGCCAAAACTGCCGCACCAATAATGAGTACGATCACTCCTAGATTTTTAATTAACTCATTCATGGTTATAGATATTTTATAATTATTTTCTTTTCTACCGCAAATAAAGCAATAATAACCCGATCGTGAAAATATTTTCGGAGAAAAATAATGAAACGATTGAAATTAGCTTCTATATTTGTGTTATAATATAGTTACGTATGGGAAGAATACTTTACATAGTTTATTTGTGGCTGTTTTTTGTACCTGTATTTCTGGTACTGACTATACTTACGGCTGTGACGGTTATCATCGGTTGTCTATTGGGGGGAGAGAAAATCTTCGCTTATTATCCGGGTATGATCTGGTCTCGATTGACTTGCTATCTGGCGCTTTGTCCGGTGACGGTAAAAGGGCGTGAGCATATAGACCGGAAACAATCGTATGTTTTCGTAGCTAATCATCAAGGCGCGTTTGATATTTTCTTGATATATGGTTTCTTAGGCGTTCCCATTAAGTGGGTGATGAAGGCGGGTATCGCTAAGATTCCGTTTGTCGGGGCTGCTTGCCGTGCCGCCGGTTTTATCTTTGTCGATAATTCTACGCCGAAGGCCGCCGCTCGTAGTGTTTTGGAGGCGGAGCGTTGTCTTCGAAACGGGGCTTCCGTGGTTGTTTTTCCGGAAGGTTCGCGTACGTATGACGGGAAAATGATCCGTTTCAAGAAAGGGGCTTATCAAATGGCTCTGGATCAGCATTTGCCTATTATTCCGATCACCTTAAACGGGCCGTTTGATGTCTTGCCGATCGGGTCGTTGAATGTCCATCGTCATCGGATGGAGATGGTGATCCATCCGGCGGTTTCTACCGAGAATATAGACACTTCCCACAAAGGAATGCAAGCGTTCGCTGATCAGACTCAAGAAATCATAGCATCTGCCTTGTGGGAAGAATATAAATAATTTAGGTTATTATTTCCAGCTTTTCAAGATGCCACGTTTCGCTACTTTCAGGCTGAATCCGAAGTTATCGCCGAACATGGAACCGGCATCAGCTGCCAAAGACCCTGTAAATTCCCATCCCGATAAACGGGGATGTTGATAAGAGATATCTAAAAGTCCGGAAGCTCCTCTTTTCTTGCTAAGGAAAGGGGTGGCATGTCTACCCCAACTATTCATCACGGTGACTAATACCCGATAAGATACTTGTGAGGAGATAGAGCCTTCCGCACCGAAATGCCAGTCACGAACACGGTTGTTCTTGAATCCTAATGAACCGTTCTCGTTATACTCCGGACTTGGGATCAGAGGAGAACCTATCGCCCGGTTAAAATAAGAGGCTCCGGTAGTGTATTCTCCGTTGTTATAATAATCATCACCACCGCCACCTACGCCGGGATGTAGGTCGTGATCAAAATCGATGAAGTGGAACTGTCCGCTTTGGTCTCTTGTAACCAGATACTCCACGACCACCTTACGCAACCACGGGAATTTTGGTAAATCCAATTGCCCTCCCCATAATCCGTCGGTATTGTTTACGAATATCATACCGGATTTATCCTCGAAGAAATGTTGGTAATAGGCGGATACTTGCCAGTTAGGTTGTGTAAAAGCCAATTTGAAATCGTAAGAGCCATAATGATTACCCAGTACGTTGATTTGATCGGAGACTGTTGCGTCGCCACCCCCTTCGCTGCCGCAAATAACCCGGATAAGGTCCTTGATGGATTGAGGCTGCTTTCCGATCTTAGGATTGGTTGAGGTTCCTCCCCATTGTGCCCAATGCTGTACTCCGATTACACCGGATAACGGGAAGTCATTGCGTGTATCCTTAATCTGTACAAATAATGATTTATGATGCCATAAAACGTTATCTACATAAGTCTGCTTATTGTTTGTGAAGTTAGCCAGATAATCCTTGTCGAAAGAACGACCGACGGCAAAGTCTCCTTTGACTTGCATCCAGCCTTTCGTTAAAGGAACGACGGTAAATTCCGGAATGCTGATGTTCACTTCCGGTATCGGGCGGGCATTGGCGGATTGCACGATATCGCCCGAGCTAAGCCAACGATCCCAAAGTGAATTATAGCGTTCCTTGCTTCCTACACTCAATAGCAAGCATTTGTAACCTAACTCGGCATATATTTGTTGGATAAAGAAATTGCGATGACGAGGAACTGCGGCCACTACGTCTAATCCGGCTCCCCAGCGAAAACCTTTGCCAAAAGTTTGATTATGGAATACTCCCGCATTCAAATATCCGTTATTCGCTTCCAAAGGAACAATTCCGTATCGATTGCTAACCATCCAGAAAGGGGTATTGTCGCCACTAGCTACCGATCCGAATATTTCGGCCTTGTAGGTAGTCGCTTCCGGAGTTGTCTCTTCTTCTTGAGCGAAACTAGCCGTTGCCATCCCCAGACAAGTCAGACCTATAAAAATTGATCGCACTGATTTCATGTATATATAAATGTTTTGTCTGGGCGCAAAGGTAAGGATTTATATGTTTGGTGCAACCATTATTGTTTCTTTAACCACTCGAATATAGTTTGATAGGCATCGTTCCGATAGGGCTTTTGAGATAGGATCAGATCGTGGATGCCGTTTGGAATGGTATCTCTCGTGACTTTGTCTCCTAGTTTCTCCCCGTATTTTTGAATGTCTTGAACATCCAAGACGATGTCGGAGGTCATGTATTCCTCATGCCATGTCTCTGTTTCCGGAAAAGATTTGTTGGAAGACATCACTAGTATCGGACAATCCAGTTTTAACCCTTTTTGTACCGTCTGTTGCGCTTCTTGTATGGCTTTGATCCATCCGGCTTTTTTCGGATGCCCGAATATCATTTTCCAGTTCGTATCAAATTCCCATTCTCCTTTATACTGCTTAAGCAGGCTATAAGCGTAATTCGGATCACCCAAACCTTGTACGGTAAGATTCGGAAATAGCCTCCCGACAAACGCAACGGTTGGCAGTACGACTTTCTCCATTAACCATCCGAAATTCCAATCTAGAAAAGGGCTGTTCAGAATAAGCCCGTCTACCGGTAACTCTCCTTTTTTACTATTCAAATAATAAGGTGTGATCAATCCGCCTGTAGAATGCGCCATTAATAATATCCGCTCGTTGCCTTCAGACCGGATGGTGGCCAAAGCGGTATCGATATCAGCGAAATACTCTTTTAGGCTCTTGCAAAAGAACGGGTTTTGATTGGGTAATATCGAACGTCCGTATTTCCGCAAGTCCATCGCATAGAAATTATATCCGTGAGCGTTTACGCTATCCCCTAATTGTTTCTGGAAAAAATAGTCATTATAGCCATGGATATACAGCACGGCCTGTTTTACGCTATCCAGTTGAGGTTTCTTGACCAGTGTGCAAACTACCTTCCCCTCATAATCATCCGGCATCTGGAAGGTACGGCGTAAATAACCATCTCCCAATACATCGGGTACGTATTGGGCATATACCTCGCATAAAATGAAACAGAGGAATATAATAAGATTTATTTTTCGAGACATAAATATATTGTTTCTATTTTATAACTGTATTTGCAAAGATAGGGTTTATCAATCAATGGTAATTAACCAAGATCATAAAATAAAAAATGACAGATAAGCATGAAAAACGATAGGATAAACGTGAATATTGCAACTTATACGTAAAAAGCACTATTTATGGTAAGCCGTTAATTTTTTATCTTAACAATAAATATTTTACTTTGTTGGAAAATGGAAGCGTGTATGGAACCGGAAATAACAGTAATAATCATAGATGATGACCTTGGATCGATCCAGAAATTGCAAAACGATCTATTGGCCTTCTCGGAGGTAAGGATATTAGATACAGCGACAACGGCGGAATTAGGCAAGAGGCATATCCTTAAGTATCAACCGGATTTGGTGTTTTTGGATGTGGAACTTCCGGACATGTCTGGCTTTGATTTGCTGGATGATATACGGGATGATATTCTTCCGAACTTGAGAGTCGTTTTCTATACGGTATACGATAAATATATATTGGATGCCCTACGTGCCTCTGCGTTTGATTATTTGTTAAAACCTTATTTAATTGATGAGTTAGCGGCACTCATCGAACGTTTTCATACGACAGAACCTGCGGATGTTGCCTGCATGGAGAGATCCTTGCGGAAAATATTGAATCGGGATAGTCGATTTGCGATCCAAACCGTTTCGGGTCTTTTGCTAGTCCGTTGTGAGGAGATATTCCTGTTTCAGTTCTTGGGAGATCAGCGTTGCTGGCAGATTGTCTTGACTTCCCGTACTACTCATAAACTAAAAATGGGCACGACAGCGAAAGATTTGTTGTCTATCAATAATACGTTTGTTCAAATAAGCCAAGATTGCATTGTGAACTTGACTTATTTGATGTTCATCGAGAATAAGACCTTACGATGCGAGTTCTATCCCCCCTTCCAAGAGGAGGAGAGGATCGCCTCGCATCGCTATTTTAAACAACTGAGAGAACGGCTGGATATTATTTGATGGTTCCTCTTCTTTTCTCCCTAATTTTATCTGTTTTGCAGGGTGTAATAGGCTTCTGAAGTGAATAACTAACGGCTTGGGAAGTGAATAACTAATCACTTGAGAAGCCTTTTGCAAGCGATTAAGTATGTTGTCTAAATAATTCATTTTCACCGCATAAGGAATTTACATTTCAAGTCGTAAATTATTTACTTCAGTAACGGATAGTGCCTACTAAGATTTGCTTATTTTCTGACATTTACATACAAGAGAGTCAATATATTCTAGCCATCCAATCCGCGAAAAAGTAGTCATATACCCTATAAAAGCCATCTTCCTGTGTTATCAAATCATTTTTCAACAGAGGTTTGACCGCAGATTGTACAGAACTGGCTGAGGGTAGCTTGTATTTTTTGATAAATGCTGATGACGTGAGACCTTCTGCTCTGCCCTCTTTGGCGATAGCTTGTAAAACAAGTTTTTGTTTGGGAGCAAGATTGGCAAGTAGATCCTTGTAACTACTTTCTTGTGTTAGAATCACATTCTTGCGGGCTATTTCTATCTTATCCATACTACAACGCTCACCCTCTTCGGTCAATGCGAAAAGTTCGTTCATTATCATTTGCACAAACCAAGTATAGCCATCGAACATCCGATAAACTTCTTCTATTACGGATTTGTCGATAAGCTTTCCCCTTTGCTCAAAAAGCCGGTTGGCGAACTCCACATAGATATGAATGGGTATTGGCTTAAGTCCTATACTAATAGCGCTTTGATAAAAAGGCTTGGAAGAGGAATTAAACATATTACTCATCAAATGGCGTTTACTGCCGGAGAAGATAAACATAGTCTGCTTGCATTGTTGAATCTTGGTTCGCAACAACGCTTCTACATTTTTCTCCTCATAGCCGCCAATTTGTTGGAACTCATCGATCGCCACGATACATGGTTTATCTGCGGTCTCTAGATAAGCGAAGATCTCATCAAGTGTTGTTTGTGGTGCTTGAATGTCTCCTAGCCCAATATCAAAACAAGGTTCTCCGGTTACCATATCCAGTTTAAAACCCGCACGCAATGAGGTTATGATTTGAAAGAACCGTTCCGTCCAAACCGTTTTCTTTGGCTTCAATTCGTCATAGATGGCTTTTCCTAATAGATATACGAACTCTGTTAATGAAGTAGTGGCATAAATATCCACAAAGAACGCATGATAATTTTTTTCTATCGATTCTTGATGAAAAAGATGTTGGATCAATCCGGTCTTACCCAAACGGCGTGGAGAAATCAATGCGACATTACGTCCGTTCTCAATCTGTTTAATCAAGAAGCTTGTCTCTCCCTCACGGTCACAAAAATATTTGTCTGATACATATCTACCCACGACAAAAGGATTCATCATTGCGATTGTCTCCATAATATAAATGCATTTTATTGCAAATATAATAATTATATCCATAATAAAGAAAGGAAACGGTATGTTTCACTTGCACGTGTGGGAGTCCGTATTAAATAATTTGATATAGAGCGATTTAATTCGATTATTTATATATCTTCGCATTGTAGAAACCGCCGTTTCGGAAACAGCGGTTTCGGAACTGTGTATTATTGCCATGCGTAAAGATTAATCTTTAGTATAGAAAGAATGGAAAAACAATCATTTATCGCTCTAGTAAAGCGTTATTATCCTTGGATCTGCAGTATGGAGAAGGCTGCTTTTCGTATACATGATGATGTGAATCAGAAATATGATCATGTGTTGCCTTATGGATTTCATCTGAAAATGACGGTATCGTATGTCTCTCGCTACGGATATCTGGTAGCTGAGACCGAGGCGGATATACTGATTTTGTATGCCTCTGCTTTTCTGCATGATACGATAGAAGATGCACGGATGACCTATAATGATGTCGTGAAATTCCTGAAAGAGTTCAAGGGGGGAGGCTTTGTCTTGCCGGAAGGCGTGAGACAGCACTTGGAAGACCAAGTTCCGGAAATCGTATACGCCTTAACGAATGAAAAAGGACGAAACCGGGGAGAACGGGCGAATGACCTGTATTATCAAGGAATACGGCAGACTAAATTCGCTTCTTTTATAAAAATGTGTGATCGGCTGGCGAATATCCAATATACGATGATGTTTGTTTTTGCGAACCGGATGTTGGATGTTTACCGTAAAGAGTATCCGGAATTTATCCGATCGATCAGTGAAGGTGCGGTTACACAGGTGCCGGATGCCATGAAGGAGGAAGCGGAACGTCTGTTAAATAGCGAATCGTATATTATATAGTCTTCTCGAATGTCTTTTTTTCAGAAATCCATACGGAGCGATGAAGATCTGCTCACCTCATTGAGGCAGGGGAGCGAGGATGCGTTTACTGTTATTTATGAGCGGTATCATAAATTATTGTATGTGTTGGCCTATAAATATTTGAAAAGTACATATTCTTCGGAAGATGCCGTACAGCAAGTTTTTCTGAAATTGTGGGAGGCACGTTCCCTACTGATGGTGAACGTGAATTTAAGGAACTATCTCTATACAATGCTAAAGAATCACGTATTAAATGAGATCCGGAATAATAATAGCGCCGTAGAGAAAAATTATGAGATCGTACAATCAGCGCCGGAATATGAGGATGAACTGCTTATAAAGATAGAGGAACAAGATATGATGTCTCATTTTTACCAAGCGATCGATCACTTGCCGGAGCAGAAACGCCAAGTCTGTCTGTATAAGCTGAAAGGGAATCTTTCTAATCAAGAAATCGCCGATAAGATGAATATCTCGGTCCCCACGGTAAAAACACATTATGCGCAAGCGATAAAAATACTGCGGGCACATTTCGAGAGACTATTTTTATTTCTTTTATATTTGTGGAACTCATCCTATTGATGGCTTTGCGTGTCAATTGATAAAAGAAAATGAATATGAAAATACCCGATCTATCGATCATAGAGAAAACGCTAAATAATGAGGCTACTTCCGAGGAGTCTTGTGAGGTTGTTCGTTGGTTTAAGACCCCGGAAGGACAGGCATGGCTTGCTGAGCGTATCGATCAGGATGAGAAAACGATTCATATGGGGGAGGAAGAGGCATGGATCGACCATCCGATACCCTCAGCCGTAATGTATCAGAATATTATGCGGCAACTCCGCCGACAAAAAATACGCCGTTTTATAGCGTATGCGGCTGCGGTCTTTATACCGATTGCTTTAATTATAGGACTTTTCATACGCATAAACTCACAAGTGGATTTGTTGGCGGATGGTGGGTATGACGAGGTGTACGTACCTAATGGGGAACGCATGCAGCTGCTTTTTCAAGATGGAAGTAAGGTCCATTTGAATTCGGGAAGCCGTATTCGTTATCCGAAAAAATTCGGTCTCTCCGAACGTAAGGTTTATTTGGAAGGAGAGGCTTGGTTCGAGGTCGCCAAGAACAAGAATCGGCCTTTTATCGTGGATCTTTCTTATATGGATATAAAAGTGTTGGGTACTACCTTTGATGTGAAAGCCTATCCGGAGGAAGAAGCTATATTCGTCGCTTTAGAGACAGGATCTATCGAGTTGAAATCAAGATCCTTCAAATCTTATCAATTACGCCCGGGAGAAAAAGCGATTTATAACAAGGCTTCCGGACGTTGTGAGGTACTCCGTTCCCACGATGTCAAGATGTATTCGGCATGGAGACGTAATGTGCTCGTATTTAAGAGCGCCCCTTTATCGGACGTAATGAAAACATTGGCTCGAACTTATGATATATCCTTTGACGTGAAGGATTCTGCCGCTTTGCGATATACGTATACGATAACGACCGATAGCGTCAATTTGACCACGGTATTAAAAGAATTGGAAAAAATCACGCCTGTACTATTCGAGGAAAAAGGGGGCAAGATAGAAGTCCGGATGAAAAAATAAAAAAATTAGCTATAACGACTCATCCTTTTAGATTTGTCGTGTGTCTATTTGATAGGAGAGCAGGAAACAGAGTGTTAACCTTAAAATAGATATGCGTATGGATTCCTCATAAATAGATAACATAAGAACAGCCGAAAAGCTCCTACCCTTTTCGGCTGCCGGTCGTATTAAAAATAAATTTCTAATACCAACTATTAAAATCAATACAAATATATGAAAGAAAAGCAAGAAAGCCCTCGGCGTAGGTGCCTTTTAATATTAATTGAGAAAATACCGAATGCCATGAAGTTAACCTTTCTATTTTTAGTCATATCCTTGCTGAGTTTCACGGCTACCGCCTCGGCTCAGCGGGTTTCTATTGTGCTGGACAATGCGAAAGTGGAGAAAGTTTTAGCTACCATCACCCACCAAACCGGGTTGAGTGTTGCGTATAGCAAACAAATCGTAGATTTGAATCGGAGAGTGAGCGTTAATTTTACGAATGCAGAATTGACAAATGTATTGGATAAAATAACGGAGGGCACGTCATTAAGTTATGAAGTTAAAAATGGAAAGATCTACTTATTTGAAAAACCTCTAGCGAATGCGGTCACCCAGCAAGCCAAAAAAATAACGGGTGTTGTTGTCGATTCAAAAGGGGAACCTATCATTGGAGCGAATGTTGTGGAGAAAGGTACTACAAATGGTACGATAACAGACTTTGATGGTAAATTTATTTTGGAGGTATCGGATAACGCGACACTTCAATTTTCTTATATCGGCTTTATGCCAACAACTGTCGCTATTGCGGGACAGACTTCATTGAATGTACGTTTAAGGGAGGATACACAGGCTTTGGATGAGGTCGTAGTTGTAGGTTATGGAACCCAGAAGAAAGTAAATTTGACAGGTTCTGTTTCTTCCGTGAAGTTTGATGAGGAATTGGCGAACCGTCCGATCACTGATGCTTCTCAAGCACTTTCCGGAAAGGTTTCCGGCGTGTGGATCAGCCAGAATTCGGGTAAGCCGGGAGATGATGGAGCGCAATTGAGAATTCGTGGCTGGGGTACATTGAATAATTCGGACCCGTTGGTGATTATTGACGGAGTAGAAGGGGTATTCAGCCAAGTAAATCCGAGTGACATCGAAAGTATCACAGTCTTGAAGGATGCGGCTAGTGCGGCTATTTACGGATCAAAGGCCGCTAACGGTGTCGTTTTGGTTACGACGAAGATGGGAAAGAATAATGAGAAAACCCAAGTAGAGTTGAACTCTTACGTCGGAATGCAGCAGATCGGACGTCATTTTGATTTAGTGACGAATAGCGCCGAGCATATGACTATGGCGAATCAAGCTTTGGTGAATGGGGGAGAGAACCCTCTTTTCTCGGAAACATTGATCTCTAATTTCGCTAATGGAACAGATCCTTATAAATACCCGAATACGGATTGGTATGACTCTCTTTATCGGAATGCTTTAATAACAGGGCATAATTTATCCATTCGCGGTGGATCGGAGAAACTATCTTCCTTCTTGTCTTTGAACTATTTGAGTCAGGAAGGTATTTTGATGAACTCTAAGGCGGAGCGGTTCGGTATCCGGGCAAATGTGGAGTATAAAGTGAATTCATGGTTGAGAGTTGGCGCTCGTTTGAATTATACTCGTAGGAATTCCCAAGAGCCTTTTGATTTGTTCCGTGTATTCGAACAGCAACAAGGTGCGGCTCCTTTCATCGCTCCATATACCCGGGATGGCCGTTTCGGTTCGGTAGAAGCGATTAAGGATGATGGTACTTTATTGTATACGACTTATCAGCCGGTTATAGACGCTTCGAACGGGGCGACTAAAACATCCAAGGATTATATGGCTGTAAATGCTTTCGCTACCGTAGATTTTACGAAAGACTTGAACTTACAAGTAACATGGGCCTCTAATGGCAATTGGAAAATGGTTGATAAATATAATGAGACCCTTTATGGATATACGGATTCTGGCATAGAGACGATACCGAAAAATTACAATCGTGATGGTATTGTGTTGAGTAGAGAGCAAGTATCGACTATGCGTAATAATTTCCAAGCGACATTAAACTATAGCAAGCGATTTGCGGATAAGCATTATGTTGCCGCTATCCTTGGTACCCAATTGGAGAATTACAGTATAAAGAACGTATTTGCCCGAAGAACCAACCCACCCAAAGAAGGATTAACCCAAGTGGATGCGGGAACGGAAGGTATCAAGGGAGAGGGAAATTTTGAAGGTCTACGCATGGCATCTTATTTTGGTCGATTGAATTATGCCTTTGCGGATAAATATTTATTTGAGATGAATCTCCGTGCCGATGCCTCCTCTCGTTTTAAACGGGGAAATCGCTGGGGTGTTTTTCCGGGTTTCTCTGCAGGATGGCGTTTGAGTGAAGAGGCGTTTATTAAGAACCTGAATCTGTTTTCTAATTTGAAACTACGTGCGTCGTGGGGACAATTAGGCAATCAAACCATTGAAGGATATTGGCCTTATTTAACAGTGATCTCCCAAAATTATGACTTGAGTTATAATTATGGAGGCTCATTGGCTCCGGGTGCTGCCGTAACCGCTTTGGTGGATGAGGATATTACTTGGGAAACTACCTCTTCCTTGGATATTGGCGTGGATTTGGGCTTCTTAGGTAATAAGTTGAATATAGAAGCTGATTACTTCAATAAAAAAACAACCGATATTATCGTTCAATTGCCAATACCAAACGTATTAGGGGATAAGACCGCACCGTTTGAGAATGTGGGCGAGATGAAAAATAATGGTTTTGAGTTAGTCGTGAATTATGATAATCTTGAGACGAGCAGAGATCGCCTTGGATTTAACGTAGGACTAAACTTTACGTATATCGATAATAAAGTAACGAAATTTCAAGGAGGAAACTCTCCGGACCAGCTTTATTTGATTCGTGAGGGATATCCGTATAAGGCTTTGTATGGCTATAAAGCGGTTGGCATCTATCAATCGGACGAAGAAGCCGCTCAACATATGCATAGCAATGGGCTTAAGCCGGAAATGGGAAATCTGAAATACGAGGATGTTAATAACGATGGAAAATTAGACTATCAAGATAAACAAGTACTTGGTAATACGATTCCTAAAATTACGTATGGACTTACTGCCGGCTTACGCTATAAAGGGTTTGACTTAAATATCTTATTCCAAGGTTTGGGACAGGCGAATGCGTTTACGAAGAGCGGCATGACCCGTATGCAATACGAATGGCTGACTATTTCTGATAAATGGCGGGATGCGTGGAGCCCAGAGAATCCGGACTCAAATATACCGATGCTTCGGTTTGACTCTTCATGGGACACGTATGACTCCTCATTTTGGGTACATCGTATCGATTTCTTGAAATTGAAGAACTTACAATTAGGTTATGCGTTCCCTGAATGGATTACCTCAAAGCTAAAAATGCAACGGTTGTATGTATATGCGAATGCCCAGAACCTGTTTACGATTATGTGGAAAAAAGGGTATGAAGGATATGATCCGGAAAGAAATACGTTTGATTCGGGTACCAATTATTACCCGACTCCGAGAATATTTACATTTGGTATAAATCTTAATTTCTAAAAGTATGAAACAGTTATTAGCATATTGCTTATCAATTATACTATGTGTCTCTTTCACGGGATGTATGGAGAATTATTTGGATTTGTATCCTGAGGATAAGATTACTTCGGCGAGTTTCCCGGAAAATGAATCGGATATCAAACTCCTTTTAAATGGTGTCTATGCTCAATTGAGGGAAAAAGAGGTTTATAATCAAGGCTTGTTTGGCTTTGGCATAACGGATGGAGCTACCCCTAACGCATTTAACTGGGGAACGGATGAGGTTTTTAATAAGCTGGGTGCCGGGCGATTGAGCTCTAGTGACGGAGGAGTCGTAACGTATCGTTGGAAAAGATGTTACGAGATAATCTCCCGGGCAAACTATTTGTTGGCCTGTATGGATTTAGTGGATTTATCGGAAGAAGCGAAAGCCAAATATTCAGGTGAGACTCATTTTCTACGGGGACTGGCTTATTCCGTGCTAGCGGAAACCTATGGTGGGGTACCTATTATATTGACGAACATTTCCACGGAAGAAGCTCGTAGCTTGAAGCGGGCGAGTTTGGAGGAGACTTGGCAACAGGCGTTGGATGATTATGAGGTTGCGATCACCAATTTGGGAGTGGATGCTCCCGAGCCGGGGCGTGCTACCAAGGGGGCGGCTTTAGGTATGAAAATGCGAGCCTACTTATACCAAGGTAAATACAAGGAGGTTCTGGCTTGTGTCGAGCAAATTGATGCGTTGAAGAAATATGGTCTATTCCATAGTTATGAGGGCTTGTTTGATCCGGCTAATGAGAACAATAAGGAAGTATTGTTTGATATCCAATATATTGAAGGCGAGAATTCGCAAGGTTCCTATATTGACCAGTATTGCGGAACGGGTACCGGAAGTTGGACCCGTGGAAGCCGTTATGTCCCTACGGATGATTTGGTAGCGGCTTATGAGACGATCGACGGCTCTCCTGTAGATCCCGAGAATCCTTATGAGAACCGGGATCCTCGTTTAGGTTTCACGGCTGTACTTCCGGGTTCTTATTTCTTGGGCTATCGTTTCCCTAATTACCTGTATCCGGGAGGTGCGTTTAATCATGCCGGTAATCGGTTGAAACATTTAAGTACCCGTAAATATCGGATTCAGGATGAGTCAAAGCTTCCTCCTTCCGGGCAGTCTTATATCAATGATATCATACTGAGATATGCGGATGTCTTATTGTCAAAAGCGGAGGCGATTATTGAGACGAATGGAAATGTAGCGGATGCGATCGCTATCCTCAACCGGATCCGTACGGAAAGGGATGACGTTAAGATCTCTTTGCTGCCGACATCTATGAGTCGTGAGGAGGCTCGTGAGAAAGTAAGACATGAGAGACGGATTGAGTTAGCGTTGGAAGGCCGTTATTGGTCAGACGTGAAACGTTGGAAAATCGGGAAGACGCTTTATCCTATGATTATAAAAGATCATGAAGGAAGCGTGATCGAGACGAAGTTCCCGAATGGATATCTGGAATATTACGATTTACTGCCTATTCCTGATAGCGAGCGCTCTTTGAATCCGAATTTGGATCAGAACCCGGGTTGGTAATGTTCAACTAAAAGAAGGATGAAATGAAATTTATATCTAAATTGATACCGGTATTAGCCCTTTCCGGAGCGGCCGTGGCTACTCAAGCGGCGGAAAGGCCAAATGTGATAATCGTATTTATCGATGATTTCGGATATGGGGATTTAGGTTGTTACGGGAGTACGAAGCATCGTACTCCCCATATCGACCAGATGGCTAAAGAGGGAATACGACTGACCGATTTTTATGTGGGTTCGAGCGTGAGCACACCTTCCAGATCGGCTTTATTGACAGGGTGTTATCCAAGGCGAGTCTCCATGCATGTAAATGCGGACCCTACACCTTTGATGTCCAAAGGGAGGCAAGTGCTATTTCCAGCTTCGCATAAAGGCTTGAATCCCGGTGAGATAACGATCGCCGAGTTGATGAAGGAGCAGGGGTATGCGACGGCTTGTATCGGGAAATGGCATCTAGGGGATCAATTGCCATTTCTTCCTACCCGGCAGGGTTTCGACTATTATTATGGTATTCCTTATAGTAACGATATGGATCGTCCGTATTGTCCGTTACCCTTGATGGAACAGGAGGAGGTAATAGTGGCTCCAGTCGGTCATGATTCCTTGACGATTCGTTATACTAATAAGACTGTGGAGTTTATAAAGTCTCATAAGGAATCTCCGTTCTTTATTTATTTGTGCCATAATATGACTCATAATCCGTTAGCGGCTTCTCCCGCTTTCAAGGGAAAGTCTCAGAACGGACTCTATGGGGATGCGACCGAGGAATTGGATTGGTCGATGGGAGTCTTGCTTGAGACTTTAAAGGAGGAAGGATTGGATCAAAATACCTTGGTTATCTTTACTTCCGATAATGGTGCGGATGAACACTTCGGCGGTACGAACCGTCCGTTGAGAGGCCAAAAGGGTACGACGTATGAAGGTGGGTTCAGGGTGCCTTGTATAATGAGATGGCCCGCTAAAATACCGGCGGGACAGGAGACTGATAATCTGGTGACTTCGATGGATTTCTTACCGACATTGGCGCATTATTGCGGTTATGCGGTTCCTTCCGACCGGGTGATAGATGGGCATAATGTGTCTGGAATCTTGGAGGGAGAATCGATGGCATCGCCCACGGAGACTTTCTATTATTACCAGAAACAACAATTACAGGCGGTACGTTGGGGAAACTGGAAGTATCATTTACCTTTGAAGGAACGTATCAAAGGCCCTCACTTCCCGGATACGGAAGTCGGTGAAGCTCGTTTATATAATTTGGCGAATGATTTGTCGGAAACAACCAATGTCATCGATAAACATCCCGAAGTAGTGACGAAGATGAATCAATGGATCGAACAGGTTCGTAGTGATATGGGAGATTGGGGATGTGAAGGCCGGAACCAGCGTCCTGCCGGTATCATAGATGAACCTTTTCCCCGTTTACTTAAATAAAAAGATACGTATATGAAAACACTGAAATCATTGTCTGTTTTAACAGCGGCGGTATTATCGAACAGCTTGAGCTTGAACGCTGCCTCGGATGCGGCCAATAAGCCTAATTTTGTAATCATATTCTGTGACGATATGGGATATGGGGATTTGAGTTGCTATGGGAATCCCACGATCCGCACACCGAATATAGACCGTATGGCTTGTGAAGGAATGAAGCTGACCCAGTTTTATGTGGGGGCCGGAGTTTCTACACCAAGTCGGGCCGCGTTAATGACCGGACGTTTGCCGGTTCGAAATGGATTGTATGGAGATCGGGTAGCCGTACTTTTCCCTAACTCAAAGGCTGGGTTAGGACAAGATGAGGTCACGATCGCCAAAGTTTTACAACAAAACGGGTATGCGACCGGCTGTGTAGGCAAATGGCATTTAGGTGCGTTTTCTCCCTATTTACCGACGGATCATGGTTTTGATACCTATTTCGGCATACCTTATTCCAATGATATGAGCCCTGTTCAGAATAAAGGCGCGCATGCCCGGAATTTTCCATCGACTCCATTGATATTGGATGGTAAGCAAATCGAATCGGAACCGGATCAGGGAGAATTAACCCGTCGCTATACGGAGAAAGCGGTATCGTTCATCAAGGATCATTCAAAGGAACCTTTCTTCCTTTATTTCGCTCATACCTTCCCGCATATCCCATTGTACACGAATGCCCGTTTCGAGGGAACGAGCAAACGAGGCCTGTACGGAGATGTGGTTGAGGAAATAGACTGGAGCGTTGGGGAGGTGTTGAAGGCTCTGCGTGAAAATGGCTTGGACGAGAATACGTTTGTTATTTTTACCAGCGATAACGGCCCTTGGCTGACGGAGCATGAGAATGGTGGTTCCGCAGGTCCGTTGAAGGATGGCAAGGGTACTTGGTGGGAAGGTGGCTTCCGGGTTCCGGCCATTTGTTGGATGCCGGGAAAAATCAATCCGGCGATCAACGATGAGATTATGACCTCGATGGATTTATATCCGACTTTCCTCTCGATGGCGGGTATCGAGCAACCGAAAGATCTTGTATTGGATGGCGTGAATCAAACCGGATTATTGTTTGAGGAAAAGCATTCCGCCCGTGATGAAGTTTATTATTGGTGGGGAAGCGAGTTGATGGCGATCCGTAAAGGGGAGTGGAAGTATTATTTTAAGACGATCAAGGACCAATATCTGCGAACCTGTAAGATCGAGACTCCGGCAGAACCCTTGTTGTATAACGTGGAGACAGATATCTCGGAGAGGTTCAATCAGGCGGAGAAGCATCCGGAGATCGTGAAATTACTGATCGAGGCCGGTGAGAAACATAAGAAAGGAATGAAGATCAAGCCTTCCGTATGTGATATGATGTAATGGGACATTTAAAAACACTAGATTAGATGAATAAATATATACTAACAGCGGCTTGCGGATTGGCTTTTTCCGCAGCTTCCGCACAAACAAAGGCTTTGCCGGATAGCCCGAATATCCTGCTGATTTTGGTGGATGATTTGGGATATGGCGATTTGTCCTGTCAAGGAGCCGCCAAGGACATTCAAACTCCACATATCGATAAATTATTAAATGAAGGAGTTCGTTTCACGAATTTCCATGCGAACTGTCCGGTCTCCTCTCCTAGTAGAGCCTCGTTATTAACCGGTCGTTATCCGGATATGGTAGGCGTACCGGGAGTTATTCGTACGCATAAAGAGGATAGCTGGGGGTATCTGTCGGAGGATGCCGTATTATTACCCCAGATGTTGAAGAAAAGAGGCTATCATAATGCGATGGTTGGAAAATGGAATCTAGGATTGGAGTCTCCGAATACCCCTACGGAAAGGGGCTTCGATTTCTACCGGGGATTTTTAGGGGATATGATGGATGATTATTATACCCATCGTCGTTTCGGAAATAATTATATGCGTGAGAACTTGAAAGAGATCGATCCACAAGGACATGCTACAGAGATTTTCTCTGATTGGGCGATCCGTTACCTGTCGGATATGAAGCAAAAGCAAGAGCCTTTCTTCTTGTATCTAGCTTATAATGCCCCACATACCCCGATACAACCTCCTCAGGAATGGCTGGAAAAGGTGAAAAAGCGTGAACCGTCACTTCCTGAGAAGCGTGCTAAGATTGTCGCCTTGATTGAGCATTTGGATTATAACGTCGGACGTGTGTATGAGGCCTTGGAACAGAATGGCCAGTTGGAGAATACGATCATTATATTTACCTCTGATAATGGAGGGCAGGACGATGCGGGTGCGAATAACGGCCCGTTCAGAGGCGCGAAGCAGGATATGTATGAGGGAGGGATCCGGGTAGCCGGAGGTATTTATTGGAAGAACCAGATCCGTCCGGCGGTACGTGATAATTTCGTCATGCTTTCGGATATGTTCCCGACCTTATGCGATCTGACAGCCGTGCCTGTATCACATGAGATCGACGGTATCAGTATCTTGCCTCTTTTACGGGGTGAGGAACAAGATACCGGAGATCGAATGGTGCATTGGGTGCGAAGGGAAGGTAATTCCCGATATGGAGGTCAGGCATATTACGCATCTCAATACCGGGATTTCAAGATTTTACAAAATACTCCTTGGGAGCCTATCCAATTCTTTAATATAAAGGAAGATCCGAAGGAACAAAGTCCGATCGGGGAACGATCTTCAGATACGTATAAAAACTTGTTCAATGGCTTGATGGAGCATATCCGTCAGACGGGTATGGTACCGTGGCAAGGCAAACGGTATAAGTGATTTTCCCATGTGATTTTTTAGAAGCACGTACATCGTTATTCATGGTGGTGTACGTGCTTTTTTGTAATTTTTTATTGCTCTTAACTGAATTTGAATGTTTTTTTGTATGTTTGCGCCAAATCTGTGGGAGTTATTGTCTACATGATCTATATGGAAATATCCGATGAGAAGCTATGGGAATCGTGTCTGAAGGGAGATAAGGAAGCTTTCCGTGAGCTTTATTGCCGATTTTACGCATTGCTGCGCAATTATGGAATCAAGTTACTTCCCGACAAGAACTTGGTGGAAGATTGCGTACAGGATATTTTTATCAATTTGATTCAAAACCATACTTCCCTCTCTCCGACGGCGAATGTCAGAGGATATCTGCTTAAGGCTTTAAGACATAAGCTGTATGATACGATCGAGAAAAACAGGAAAATGGAGGATGTCTCCTTATATGAGGACGTGTTTCAAGTGGATGAGTTATTCTCCCGTATCGCATTGGATACGACAGATACGGACGATCGGGTTAAACTTTTGATGAAAGCCTTGACAAAACTTTCTCCCCATCAGCGAGAGATCATTTATCTTTATTATGTAAATGAATTGGGGCATAATGAGATAGCTAGTATTTTAGGCATAAATTACCAATCCAGTAAAAATTTATTGTCTAGAACACTCCGTAAGTTAAGGCGGTGGTTCTCGTTGGAGCTTTAATGTATTCTTGGACTCTTTTTATGTCGCAGTATATCAAAGATATATTGTGCCAATAATTTTCGCCTTGATGGCACAGTCGTGCCATCCAAGTGGCAAAGCTGTGCCATCGGTGTGGCATAGTTGTGCCATCAAGGTGGCACAGCCGTGCCCTAGGGATGGCAAAAGAGGTTGTAAGAATGAAAAAAATGGCGGATTCGCTATTTTTCCCGGTAAAAAGTGAGTACCAAAACGAATTCCATCCGTAATAAGAGTAAACAGGTATCTCGTGAATAAGAAACAGGACATGGTTGAGAAGGATTCATTTCGGCAAGCCGGAGAAGATTTGTTGCGTAAAGTTCGTGAAGAGGAGCGAGCGGATTTGCGACTGGCACTTTCTTCTTGGCAGAAGTTGGAGGAACGTTTGAATGCTCCCCGTAAGACCTCTGTTTTACGTATACGCTATCTTGTTTCTTCCGTAGCGGCCGCCGTCATGTTGCTTCTTGCCGTGGGATGTTATTTTTGGATGATGGGACATGATAAATCTTCATTGCCTTTGGCCTTGTTGGAGGAAAAGAATGTTGGCGCCTTGCCGGGGGATGAGATTGTCTTGGTGAAGGATCAAGGTTGGGTTCAACTGAAAGATGAAGCTACGGTAATTTATGATACGGTAGGCAAATCAAATGTAGAGGAACACCAAATAGAAAAGAATGAGCAAGAAACTAAAATTGATGAGCCGGATCAAATAATAGTACCGAAAGGACGGCGTGCGAATATCGTATTTTCAGATGGTACTAAAATGTATATCAATGCAGAGACCCGGGTGATTTTTCCTACGGTTTTTGCTAAAGATAAGCGGGAGATATTAGTGGATGGAGAGGTCTATTTGGAAGTTGCTGCGGACCCTTCTCGCCCTTTTATTGTTAAAACGAGTACGATCGAGGTAAAAGTGCTTGGCACTCGATTCAATGTGTGTGCTTATCGGGATGAACCTGCGGCTTCCGTTGTATTAGTGGAAGGACAGGTCGAGGTGAAAAATGGCGATAATGGTAAGAATGTGCTGAGCCCTGATGATATGCTTGAGTTAAAGGGTAAAGAGATATCGATCAAAAAGGTAGATGTCTTTGAACATATTTGTTGGAAAGATAACTTGATGCTGTTAAATGATCGTAAGGTTGGAGAGGTCTTAAATCGGTTGTCTCGTTATTATGGCCGGACTATTTTATTTGGCAAAGAGATAGGTGAAATACCTATTTCAGGAAAATTGGAGCTGAGAGAGAACTTGGAGGAAGTTGTTGAGATTATTTGTCAATCTCTTTTTCTACGCCAAGAGAGAGACGGGGAGAATAATATAATTTTATTAAAATAATTTGCCTATGGGAAAGGAATGATCTGTAAGCGTGTTTGCATTTACAAGAGAGCCAGAAGATACTGCCATATCTTCCGGCTCAGGAGCTTTGTTTAATCAATAATTACGTACTAAAGAAAAAACATTACAAAGGTATGAAGAAAAAAGAAGATTTCTGCCGAGAATCAAATCATTTTCTCAAAAGTCTTGGTTTAGCCTTATGTCTGGTAAGTTTTGGAGGATCTGCGATATATGCGTCTTCCCTATATGCGCAGCGGACTATGCTAAGCATTCAAATGAATGATCGTACGGTAGAAGATGTATTTGAATACATTGAGAAAAACAGTGAGTTTATTTTTGTGTATCATGGTTCTAACATTGATTTGCATAGGAAAGTTAATCTGGATATTCGGGATCAGTCTGTAGAGATAATATTAGATAAATTATTCAGCGGAACGGATATTGAGTATATTATTAATAATCGTCAAATAATCGTACGCCGAGACACGAAAAAAGAGGATTTACCGATTGCTAGTCAACAGACGAAAAAGGTAAAAATAACAGGTGTCGTGAAAGATGCTCACGGGGATCCCGTGATTGGTGCGAATGTAGTAGAAAAAGGAACGACTAACGGCACTATTAGTGATCTGGACGGAAACTTTTCCTTGGATGTTTCCGCTGGGAATGTGCTAATGGTATCTTATGTCGGTTTTCAAGAAAAAGAGGTTCCTGTTGGGGATAAAAAAGTTCTCCAAATAGTGCTTGATGAAGATTCAAAAGCCTTGGAGGAAGTTGTCGTTACCGCTTTGGGTATTACTCGTTCAGAGAAAGCGTTAGGTTATGCTACTCAAAAGTTCAAGGGGGATGAATTGGAGAAAGTTAAGGGCGTGAATATCGCGACGAGTTTAAGTGGTAGGATCTCGGGCATGCGAGTGTATAATTCTACGGAATTTGGGGTCGCTCCTAAGATAAAATTACGTGGAGAGGAGCCTTTGGTTGTCGTAGATGGCGTTCCTACAAATCAAGCGTTTAGTGATTTCAACCAGGATGTGATTGAGAACATCACTGTGTTGAAAGGGGCTACGGCCTCTGCGTTGTATGGTTCCCGAGGTGGTAATGGAGCGATCATGATTACCACCAAGAAAGGGGGTGATAAGGGCTTTTCTATAGAGGTAAATACCAGTAATATGTTTAATGCCGGACAGTTAAAAATACCGGAGGTGCAGACGGCTTATAGCGCCGGGTCTGGAGGTAAATTTGATAATATAGATTATGTCTGGGGCGATAAGTTGGATATTGGTCGTGTTTATACGCAATGGGATCCTATTAAGAAAGAGTATCGGGAAATGGAGTTGACTTCGAGGGGTAAGAATAATTTTAAGAATTTCTTGGAGTTTAGTATGATCAGTAATACTACGGTCAGTGTATCATCTTCTGGTAAGAATGGAAGCATCCGCACTTCTTTGTCTTATTTGTATGATAAGAATCAATATCCGAATTCACGTAAGAATAAATTCTGGTATAATATTGGTGGAGAGCTGAAACTAGGCAATAAGGCGAGCGTGGAAGGTAGTATGAACTTTACGCAGGAATCTGCGCCGAATACGGCTGGGTATGGATATGGTACCGGATATATGTACAATATTTTATTATGGACAGGTCCGGAGTATGATCTGCGGGATTACAAGGATTATTGGCTTGTCCCAAATGAAAAGCAGAATTGGCATTATACGGATTGGTATGATAATCCTTATTTTGAGGCTTATGAGAAGATTAAGTCGATAAATAATTTTACGACGAATGGTTCATTGTCTTTTAAGTACGAGATACTCCCTTGGATGAAATTGCAATTGCGTGCGGGAGGAGTCGCTTATGCGAATAACAATGTGACTCGTTCTTCGGTGGGAACGATCTCTAAAGGCCGTGGTGGCTGGGAAGACGGAGCGCTGGGTTATTATAAAGAGGGCAAGAAGACTGGTTTTACCATGAATTATGATTTCTTCTTGCTGTTTAACAAGAAGCTGAGTGATTTTAGTGTTGACGGTTTATTGGGAGGTTCTCTTTATTATACGAAAACAAAGAATCTGGAAGCTTCCACGAAGAATGGCTTGTCTGTTCCCGGTTTTTATTCGATAAAAGCTTCCGTAGAAAGTCCGATCGTGGATGCGGAGACTAAGACGAAAAAAGTGAATAGTCTGTTCGGTACGTTGACATTGGGGTATAAGGATACTTATTATCTGGAGGCTACAGGGCGTAATGACTGGTCTTCTACTTTGCCTTCAAATGATAAATCATATTTTTATCCTTCCGTGGGAGTGAGTATTATTCCTTCTAATATAATAAGCTTGCCGGATTGGATACCCTTCTGGAAATTGAGAGGATCGTGGACAGTCTCTAAAACTGATTTAGCTATTTATGATTTAGATCGGGCCTATACGATTAAACAGAATGTTTGGGATGGCTTGAATACGGCTAGTTATCCGGATTATTTGCGTGGCGACGTGAAGCCTATCACGAATCGTACATGGGAAATAGGTACGGGTATTCATTTCTTGCAAGGACATCGCTTGAAATTAGATGTGAGTTATTTCAATAAGTTGACTTATAATAATACGATCAGCCAAAGGATATCTTCCGCTACGGGATATAAATCGAGATTGATGAATATTGACGAAGAATATGTTCGTCGGGGAGTGGAGATTTCTATTGACGCTACTCCGGTACAAGTCCGTGATTTCTCATGGGATGTGTCGTTGAATCTTTCGACGAGCAAGAGGTATTACGCTAAATTGGATGAGAGCTTCAGCCCGGATAACTTGTGGACATACGTGGGCGCTCGTACGGATTCTTATTCATATAAAGGCTATGACAAAGATCCGGATGGTAATTATATTATTAATACGAATGGCTTGATGTCTAGGAGCCAATATAGCTCTTTGATTGGTTATACGGATCCGGATTTAGAGTATGGTCTAGCGAATGTATTCAAGTATAAGAACTTTACGCTGACACTCAATTTTGATGGCCGTATTGGTGGAAAATCATGGTCGAATACGGAATTCCACATGTTGGAAACCGGCGCTCATCCGGATACGGACAATCAATGGAGATATGATGAGGTGGTGAATGGCAAGAAAAATTATGTGGGTGAAGGTGTCAAGATTGTATCAGGCGAGGTCAAATATGATCAATATGGCAGGATTACATCAGATACGCGGGTATTCGCTCCGAATGATATCGAGACTTCTTATGAGGATTTTGTAAGAAGCAGCCATAATAATCCAGATAAATTAGTTCAGAAAAAGACGTTCTTGAAATTGAGGGAAATGTCAATCGGATATAATTTGCCGACGAAGTTTATTAGTAAGTTAAGTATGAATAGCTGTTATGTAGGCTTTATCGGACAGAATTTATTTGTGTTGACCAAAGATTTTAGATTCTCGGATCCGGATGGCTTTGAGGATATTGAGGGCGAGGATATATCTTCTCCGTCTATAAGGTATGTAGGTGTAAACTTGAAAGTTGAATTTTAAAAGCTAAACGTATGAAAATTAAAAATATATTGATATGCGGACTGGTTTTGTTGGGTATGGTTGGATGTGATGATTTCGAAAGCGTAAATACAAATCCCGACTCAACTAACAAAGTAACATCTGCGATGTTGGCAACAGAACTGTTACGTGATATTACCACTTATAAAAATGGGAATGGAAAGGATTTTATCCGGGATGAATTGTTAGCTAAGTATTTGTCGTGGACAGAGGCTAATGATATAGATCTGGCATTCAATTTGTTGGGTGGAGCAAATTATGATGCTTTGAGAGATTTGCGGAATGCCTCGAAGATGATTGATTTTGCGACGAATGATGAGTTGAAAAACTCCTATACGGCATTGTCTCATTTCGTACGGGTTTTCTTTTTCTTCAATTTGACAATGCAAGTGGGGGACATACCTTATTCTGAAGCTTTAAGAGCTGAGGATGAAGAGGTGTATTTCCCGAAATATGACTCTCAAAAAGATGTTTTTCTCGGGTTATTGAATGAATTGGATGAGGCGGACCGTCTCTTTAGTGCTGGTACTAATTTTGAGGGTGATTATATTTATGGAGGGGATGTGACGAAATGGCGTAAGGCTGTGAATGTTATGCAATTGAAGTTGCTTCTTAATTTGTATAAAAAGGTCGATGATCCGGATTTAAAGGTTCGGGAAAGAATCAATGAGATTATCAATAACAGACCTGTTTTTGAGTCGATTGCGGATAATTTCCAAGTTGTGTACTCTAATAAGGCTGGACAGAAATATCCTTATTTTAAGGAAATTAATAGTTTTGTGAATAATGACAGGATGACTGATCTTTTTGTTGATAAATTGAAAGCCTTGAAAGATTATCGTTTATTTTATTATGCGAAACCGACACCGAGCTCAGAAGAAGCCAAGTTGGATCCCTCGGAATGGGATGCTTATGGTGGAGTAGACCCGACCTTACCGGAGTCTGAGATCTTGACTTTTGTGAGTGGGGGAACTGTTTCTCAAATAAATGATCGCTACGAGGAACTGCCGGAGGGCGAGCCTGTATTTTTCTTGAGTTATCAAGAACAAAATTTTATACTGGCTGAGATGGCTCTGAGAGGTTTTATCTCAAAAAGTCCCAATGAGTATTATGAGGAAGGCGTTCGTTCTTCAATGCGGTTTGTGGCGGATAATACCCCCGATGATGTTATGTTCCATCATAATCGAAAAATAACAGATGCCTATATTCAAGAATATCTCGGAAACCAAGGCGTTAAGTTCGCTAGTGATTTTCAAGAACAGTTGAGTCAGATTATTTGGCAAAAGTACATATTGACCTTTCTTCAAACACCTTACAATGCTTTCTTTGAATATCGTAGGACAGGTGTACCGAATATTCCGATAAATCCGAAATCGAATAGGAATATACCTTCTGATAAAATGCCGTTAAGATGGATGTATCCATCGGAAGAGTTGGATTACAATATGGATAATGTCTCAAAATCAATTAGCGACCAGTATGGAGGGTCGGATGACTATATGGGTGTCATGTGGATTTTGAAATGAGAATGTCATGCATATAATTTTCCGGGTCATTTCAAAGGAAAAAAGAGCTCTTTTTTTGTTATTTCTATAAAGATATTTACCTTTGTCTCTATGTTAAGGATAATAACACATATTGAACGCTTATTGCTGACGCATGATTGTGTGATCTTGCCGAAGTTTGGTGGTTTCGTGCTGCAAATCTTGCCGGCGACGTATGAGGAAGAGGAACATTCGTTTCGGCCGATGCGTAAAGAGGTTATGTTCAATGTAACGCTACAGCATACAGACGGCTTGCTTTCCGAGTCGTATATGCAGACGTATGGCGTTGATTACCGGAAAGCTCAATTGATGTTGGAAGAGGATATCGAGGCTTTGAATGTTTCTTTGGAACAAGACAAGCGGATAACATTGGGGCGAATCGGGACTTTCTCTATAGGAGAGGAAGGGCAGACCATTTTTACGCCGGGCGATTCTGGGGTATTTAATGCGGATTCGTATGGTTTATCATCGTTTCATTTTCCGGTTTTGCGATCGTTGGAGGAAGAGCGGGAAGAGGTTGCCTTACTTACTGGTAAGAAAAAGAAAGATGTGTTCTATATCCCGGTTAGTCGTAAGTTGATCCGGGGTGTTGCGGCGTCAGCTGCTGCTGTCGCATTATTCTTTGTGGTTTCGACTCCGGTGAAAGAAGTAAACCTGTCCGCTTATACAGCTAGTTTTGTTCCTACGGAGATGATAAATTATAGGTTTGAGGAACCGATTTCTCAGCTGGAGGAAATTCAAGTATCCCAAGAGGACGAGATGGTAGCGGAGGTAACTCCCAAAATAGAAGCAACTAAGGAGACAGAGATTGCCAAAGCGGCTTCTGCTCCTGAGGTAAAGAAAGAGCTTGTTGCTCCCGCTCCGAAAGTGAAATCCGTGGCACCGAAGAAGATGTATCATATCGTGATAGCGAGTTTCCCGACAGAGGAGCAGGCGAATGAGTATATATCCGGTGTAGACCGTGCGCAATGTAAAAATGTAAGCAAGGTGGTTCGTGATGGTAAATATCGTATTTATGCGGATAAGTTTAATAACCGGGCGGATGCCGAGAGCTACATGGCGACACTTCGAAAAATAGAAAAGTATAAAGATGCTTGGCTGTTCATTAGCCGTTAATAAAAAAGCCTGATCGAAAGATCAGGCTTTTTTTATGACTTGTCGTCGTTTTGTGGCCGGGGCAGTCTTTTCTTCTTCAACCGTCCTGCCTTTCGTAAGGCTTGGTCCAGAATGTACTGGATTTGGCCATTGGTGCTGCGAAATTCGTCCGCAGCCCAAGCTTCGATAGCTTCCATCATATCAGCGTCCACCCGCAGGATGAAGCTTTTGACAGTATTATCTTTTTTGGCCATATACTAGTATTAATATTAAATTCTTACATTAATGATGTAGAGTCCCGGTATTTACGACAGGTTGCGCTGCCTCGTCAGCACAAAGGACAACCAACAGATTACTGACCATTGCGGCCTTTCGTTCCTCATCCAGTTCCACAATATTGTCTTTATCCAGTTTGTTCAAGGCGAGTTGAACCATGCTAACCGCTCCTTCCACGATCCGTTCTCTGGCGGCGATAATTGCTTCCGCTTGCTGGCGGCGTAACATGACTCCGGCGATCTCGGAAGCATACGCTAAGTAATTGATACGGGCTTCCAATACCTCAATGCCTGCTATCGCCAAACGGCTGTTTAATTCCTCCTCCAGTTTTTGAGCGACCTCCCCGTCATCGGATCGTAAGGTGACGGGATCTTTGCTCTCGTTATAATCATAGGCATACATGCCAGCTATCTTACGGATGGCGGCGTCACTTTGTATCTGCACGAAATTCTCATAATTCTGCATTCGTTGGGATAATTCAGAGGATTCTCCCAGTGATATGAATGATTTATTCGAGGAGATACTAATGGACGAAGAATCGATGTCGAACATCGCTTTATAAGTATCCTTGACTTTCCATACCATCACGGCCCCGATCATAACCGGATTGCCGACCTTATCGTTAACCTTGATAGGAGGGACATCTAAGTTACGGGCACGTAACGTGATTTTCTTTTTGCTGTAAAGTGGATTGACCCAGAAAAATCCGTTATCAGTAATTGTCCCTTTATATTTTCCGAAAAAGAGCATTACTCGGGCATTGTTGGGCTCGATTTCCATGAATCCCAATAAACAAACCACTAACAGGCAGAGTCCGACGATGCCGGTGATTACGCTCCAAGTCTCATTTATGCCTGCGATTAAATAGCAGCTAAGACCCGATAGAGCCAGTATGAGAAAAAGGGCAAGAAACCCAGAGATTCTCAGTCCGTTGAATGTCTTTTCAGTTGCTTTCATGATGATTTATATTTGATATTAATTTGATATCACAAAATAAGTGATTTTTATGGAGACTGCCAAATATTTTGAGGGATATTATTAGAGTGATCTGTAAATATTTTCATAGCTTTGTCTCATCTAAAAATTACATGCTTGGACTTTCAGTTAGACACGAACAATAAGGAGTTTCAGGATGCCTTGCAACTGATCACTCACACTCGCCAGTCCGTTTTCCTTACAGGGAAAGCCGGGACAGGCAAGTCTACCTTTTTGAAGTATATCTGTAATCATACGAAGAAAAAGTATGTGGTGCTGGCTCCTACCGGAATCGCAGCCATAAATGCAGGTGGCGTTACCTTGCATTCTTTTTTCAAGCTTCCTTTCCGGCCGATGTTGCCGGATGATCCGGATTTAAGTTTGTCGCATGGTCGTATCTTTGAGTTTTTCAAGTATCCGAAGGAGAAACGGAAGATTATAGCGGAGGTCGATTTGATTATCATTGATGAGATATCGATGGTGAGGGCGGATATTATTGATTGTGTAGATCGTATCTTGAGAGTTTACTCCGGCAATATGCGATTACCTTTCGGTGGAAAGCAGTTATTGTTTGTAGGAGATGTCTTCCAGTTGGAGCCGGTTGTTCCGTCGGATCAAAAAGAGATCTTAAGTTTGTTCTATGCGAGCCCTTTCTTTTTCTCGGCTCGTGTGTTCAAGGATATCAATTTAGTACCGATCGAGTTGCAAAAGGTGTATCGCCAGACCGATCCTGTTTTTATCAATGTATTGGATCGGATTCGTAATAATGCCGCTAGAAAACAGGAGTTGGATACGTTGAACGGTCGTTATTTTCCGTCTTTCGAACCGCAAAATGAGGATATGTATATTACGCTGGCCACTCGCCGGGATCAGGTTGATTTTATCAATGAGAAGAAGTTGGCCGAACTTCCCGGAGAAGAATATGTCTCCGTGGGAAAGATCGAGGGGGATTTTCCGGAATCCTCATTACCTACCCAGCTGAATTTATCCATCAAGGAACAGGCGCAGGTTATTTTTATCGATAATGATTATGAGCGTCGTTGGGTAAACGGAACGATTGGTATGGTATCGGGTATCGATGAGAATGGAAATGTTTATGTCTTGCTGGAGAGCGGTGTGGAACATTTGGTGGAACCTACCTCATGGCGAAATTATAAATACAAATATAACGAGAAAGAGAGACGGATCGAGGAGGAGATTGTCGGTACGTTCGAACAATTGCCGATTCGTTTGGCTTGGGCGATCACGGTGCATAAGAGTCAAGGCTTGACTTTTAGCCGGGTGGTAGTTGATTTGACCGGGGGTGTATTCGCCGGGGGACAAACCTATGTGGCGTTGAGCCGTTGTACCTCATTGGAGGGATTGGTGCTAAAAAGCAAGATCTCTTCCCGGGATATCTTTATCCGGAAAGAGATCGTGGAATTCAGCCAAATATTCAACAACCAAGCGTTAATAGAGAAAAGCCTCAAGGAAAGTGAGGCGGAACTACAATATGGTCGGGCGGCTCAGGGATTTCGGCTAGGTAATATGCAAGAGGCGGTCGAGGCTTTTGCCGCCGCTGTATCTAAACGGAATGAATTGGATAATCCGATGGTACAACGGCTGCTTCGTTTGAAATTGCAAGCGTTGAATAGTCAAAAGGCACAGATTAAGGCTTTGCGGGAAGAGTTGCATTCGCTTCGTGAGACCCAGAAAGAGTATGCGCATGAATATTACTTGATGGGCAACGAGTGCATAACGAAGGCCCATGACGCGAATGCCGCTATCCGTTGTTTTGATAAGGCCTTGAATTTGAATCCGAATTATGTGGAAGCTTGGGTACGCAAAGGGGTTACTTTATTGGATATAGGTGAGGACTATGACGCTCAGGTTTGTTTAAACAAGGCGGTAAAATTAAGCCCGAAGTCTTTTAAGGCTCGCTATAACCGTGGAAAATGCCTATTGAAACTCAAATATTACGATGAAGCTATTCTGGATTTCCAGCAGGCGATAAGCATCAAACCTAAACATGCGGCTTCCCACGAATATCTAGCGGAAGGGTTCCGGGCGATAGGAGAGGACGAATTAGCCCAGCAGCATCAAGATATTGCGGATGCCTTGCGAGGGGGAGAGGATATATGATGAAATAGAAAAGGCGAGAAAATTTATTTCCCGCCTTTTTTATGGAGTTATATCTCTTGATTAATTAAAGATGTAACGGATACCAACCTGCATTTTCCAGCATTCAGTATAGATACGGTTATAAGAATAAGTCTCAGTCGGATATTCACCATTGATCTTATACATGGAGAAAATTGGAGTCTTGTTATCATCCATGCCTTCATATTTCAAGATACGGCAACCGTTGGAAGAAGATGCGTTCTTCATTACACCCCATTTCGAGTTGATCATATTACCGATATTCATGAAATCAAGGCTCAATTGGAAATGATGTTCGGTTTTACCTGCCTTGAATGAGAAATCTTCCGTAATACGAAGGTCGAAACGATGTACCCAAGGTGCACGTGCGGCATAAGCCTCAGCGTATTCTCCCTTGTGATTCTTTAAATAAGAATCTTGGTCTACGAAGTTCCAGAAAGCGGTTCTATCTGCTTCATTCTTGAATTTGATTTCACTGTCATCTTTCGGGATATACATCATATCATTATTGATACCGTCGCCATTCATATCATTCGTATAAGCGAAGCTATATCCGGAAGCGGAATAACCGGAATAGAACAGATTTAAGCTTGTTTTTCTGAGCAGACCTTTATGGCGGAAGGGTAGATTATAATTGATCGCTGCGATTACCTTGTCGGGCACTACATACCGTGAACGTTGTACGGTTGCGAAATTCGGTCCGTCTATCGTTAACATTCCCTGCCATGTAGATACAGGGTCGCTACCCGGAAGACCGGAAATTTCTTTGGATTCCGTGTGCGTATAAGCCAACATCATGTTCAAATCCTCTACGGGTTGAGCGTTAACCGTAACATTGGCGGTATAACCATGTCCTTTGGATGTGTTAGTTAATACAACCGCATTCTTACCGGATACATACGTATAATCAGATGGATAAATCAAACGGTTATCCGCTCCGTTAAAATGTTCCCAATTTGACGGGTCCTTGATGTTGATATTCTCAAGGGTTACGGCATTGATGTTCTTGTTATAGATGAACTCGCCGGTTACGGATAATGGGAAGGAAGTAGGGAGCTGATAATCTACAGCCAAGGAGGTTTTCCATATTTGTGGCATCTTGAAGTTGTCCTTTACGCCAGAGATCTTAGAACCGGCAACCGGATTCTCTATCGTGGTAGGAAGGCCGAATTTCTTGATCGCATCGTCTACATTCGTAATCATGCCGCCAGCCAATTGATCCAGACGGGAATCATGACTTACCGCAATTCCATTCTCATATTTTGTACCGAATACTACGGCATTTTGTACCATATTCGAGTTTGTCGGCATATTCGTAAAGAATACCAAGGGTAAACGTCCGGTAAATATACCTGTACCACCACGTACTTTTAAGGAATTATCCTTGAACACATCCCAAACGAAACCTACACGAGGGGATATTTGCATTCTAGACTTAGGCCATTTGCCGGTGTCGATATGTTTGCCTCCGAAATCAAGATCGTAGATTGCGTCGTTTCTTTGAAGATCACTATTGTCGAAAATTAAATCATCGAAACGTATACCATAAGTTAACTTCACGTTCGGACGAATGTTCCACTCATCCTGTGCGTAGAATCCGATCTGGTTAAAAGTAACCTGAGCTTTCGGGTCGGAAACACCGTTGTAACCGTATGTCCATGCGAACGTTTCAGGAGCGGCACCGTTCAAGAAATCATCTAAGCTGCTGTAACGATAATATCCCGTACCGTTGCGCATATAAGCATTGCTAGCAAGTTGGTGCTCGAAACTGATACCAGCTGTGATCTTATGGTCGCCGGCAAAGTAAGTGAAGTTATCGATAATACTTGTGATCTTGTTCTTCACGCCGTTGTTGTAAGTAAATAATTCATATCCGGCACTCATATAAGGCTCCATGATTTGGTTACCTTCCGCATCTTTACCTGCCAAGATATCAATGAAGGGAAAAGGGGAAGAGTTGGTTCCGCGCATATCCTCGATATCCGTATAAGTGAAAAGTAACTGATTGGAAATCTTATCAGAGAAGCGACTGTTCAAATCAGCGGATACGGAAGACACTTTATTGTCTTGGGAATACATGCTGTTGGCAAAAGACATGGATTGGTAACCTACACGGCTTGTATTATACAGACGAGAGCCGGAACCACCATCCATAGAGTTAGCGTTGGGAGCGTTCCATGCGGTATTCTTTGTATAGTTGTACCGTACGCTCAATTTATGGCCATTCGTGATATTCCAGTCGATACGACCTAACAATTTCAAATTCTTTTCGTCTGCGGGGAAGTTCGTGGCTGATCCTGTATCATAACCATATTTATCTCTTAAGAAATCGGATACCTTTTGCATGTCGGAGAGTGTAGTGCGAGATATGTAGTTATTCTCGTCCGGTTGCTCTCCTTCGGTACGAGCTCTCCATTTGATCACTTGTTGCGGTTGTTTTTCCACCTCTACATTGGCGAAGAAGAATAATTTATTCTTGATGATCGGACCGCCGAACGTAGCTCCGTAAATCGTTTTGGATTCCTTAGCACGTGCGCCCAAGTCTTCTCCATCGATTGAGTTTCCTCGCATATTCTGGTTCTGGAAGTAAGTGTAAGCGGAACCTTTGAATGTGTTTGTACCGGATTTGGTGATAGCGTTGATACCGCCACCAATGAAGTTTGTCTGGCGGACATCGAACGGGGCGATTACCACTTGTACTTCCTCGATAGCGTCCATAGAGATCGGGTTACCGCCTCCGGGAAGATTATCCGAAAGGCCGAAGTTGTTATTAAAGTTCGCTCCATCTACCGTAAAGTTCGTGGAACGGCCATCGCCACCGGCAAAACTCATGTCGGAGGCATAAGGAGAAAGGCGTGCGATATCGGAGATACTACGGTTAATGGTGGGTAAAGAGGTGATCTGTGACGAGGAGATATTGGTTGTCGCACCCGTCTTTTCCGTATTGAACTTCGTTTTCGCCGCTGTGATTACGATCTCGTCCAAGGTCTCAGAAGATTCTTTCAACTTAACATTCAAGTTGTAGTTCTCTCCCAATTGCAGGGTAATGCCGGAATAAACGGCAGATTGATAACCAACGTAAGAGATCGTAACTTTGTATGGACCTCCTGTACGCATACCTTGTAAGGAAAAGCGTCCGTCAACGTTTGTGATCGTACCATAATTTGTCCCAGAAGGTTCGTGAACCGCCAAAACGGTCGCACCAATAACGGGTTCATCTTGAAACATAACTGTTCCACTCATACTGGCTGTTGTTACCTGTGCTTGTGTCGGGATGACAAACAAGAAACTCAGTACAGCTAAAAGGAATAGCGTCTGTAAATGTCTGCTCATAATTTAAAATAGTTAATGTAATAAAAACTTTCGCAAAGTTATGGGTTATTTTTTAATATCATTGTATGTTTCTTATTTAATACTTGTTTCATATTCATGAAGTTGCTGTGACGGGGCGGAATTGAGTAATGTCCTTATTCGGAGATGGATGGCTTGTATTGGCAAAACAAGAGGGTTCTTTATGAAATTTTTAATTTGATGATTCTTAACTAACATTCCCTGTTGGGCGGTGATTTAAAAGAATTATAGACGCTTTTCCTGCATATTGTTGGATTATGGATGTGATTGGTTGAGAATAATAATCTGGAGATCTGTGTGAGGAATGTTAATGCTATGAATATTATATATAGTTTGTGACAAAAAGAGATATCTAATCCCTATCTTTGCGGCGATATACAAAAATGTTATAATTATTTTAAATATAAATACTTCTTGTATGAGGAAAACTTATCTACTTTTAACGTTACTTTTGTTGTGCGTGGGAATATCCATACATGCTCAGGTGACGACGGCGAGTATGAGTGGTAAAGTCACGGATACATCATCGGAAGCGATGATCGGAGTGAATATCAAGGCTACGCATACGCCAACGGGTACCGAATACTACACGATTACCCAGCCGAATGGTTCTTATTCTTTTAACAACCTTCGTATCGGAGGCCCTTATGTGGTAGAGTTCTCTTATATTGGATACAATACGGAGAGCCGGACAGGAATAAACTTGGTTTTGGGTGAGGATCTGAAACTGAATGTAGTAATGCGGGAAGATACCCAAGCTCTCGATGAGGTAGTCGTGGTTGCGGATAAGAACCCCATTATTTCAGGAAGCCGTACAGGTGCGCAGGAAATCATCACTCGTGAGAAGATGGATAAGCTGCCTACGATTAACCGTTCTTTGGATGATTTCGTGAAATTAACCCCGATGAGTAGCGGAAAGAATTTTGGCGGTGTCTCTTACCGTTTTAATAATGTAACGGTGGACGGTGCCTCCTTTAATAACTCGTTTGGTCTGGCTTCTGCTCTTGGAGCTTCCGGTACGGAACCGATTTCTTTGGAGGCACTCGAGCAGGTACAGGTGATGATCGCTCCTTTTGATGTTCGAAATGGAGGATTCACGGGTGCGGGTATTAACTCCGTAACGAAATCCGGTTCGAATGAGTTTCATGCTTCTGTATATATGTACACGAAGAGTCCGTCTATGATGGGATATCGTGTGAAGGATGAGACGATTGGTGTTTCAGAGTTCTCTAATCACCAATACGGTATCAGTTTATCCGGTCCGATCATTAAGAATAAGTTATTCTTCTTCATCAATGGTGAGATGGATCGTCAGGAGGAACCGATTTCTTATACGACCGCTAATTCTGCGGCGGATGCGACAGTCTTGCAGGGTTTATCTGATTTCTTAGGTGATGAGCTTGGGTATAATCCGGGTAAATTCGACGTGAATAAGACAAATACTCAAGCGGATCGAATCACGGCTCGTTTAGACTGGAATATCAACTCAAATAATGTGTTGAGCTTAAAATATTATTATTTGAAATCGTTTAATACGAATAACCCTTCTACTTCCGGTGCGCCGAATAACGGACGTGGACCGAATGCGTTCGCTATTCCGTTCTCTTCTTCTTTCTACCGGACGAATAATAACTTCAATATTTGGATGGCCGACTTGAATACGACCATTAATGACCGTATGTCTAATTATTTGAAGATCGGTTATTCCCGTTTGCGTGATTATCGCGATATGGATGGTGGTTACTTCCCGCAAGTGGATATCTTGGATGGTGATAACAATGCTTATACGACTTTCGGAACCGAGGCAAACTCCTATAATAACCAGTTGAACAGTGATATCTGGCAGATACAGGATAACTTCTTGATGAATTTTGGCAAACATCAGATTACGGTTGGAACGCAAAGTGACTATCGCGCCTTTAAGAATGGTTTCGCTCAAAACTATCCGGGTTCTTGGGTATTTAACTCTGTCGATGATTTCAAGTTCAACGTATTGGCTACAAAACAATACATGGCCGCTCATAACGGAAGTGTACAAGGATTTGATATCCGTGAGTTTAATCCGAAAGATTTTGGATTTGGTTCCAATGTGACAGGTATTACGAATTCTTCTTCTACGGGGTACCAGTACTATGCGCAAAGATATTCGATGACGGATGATTTTCCATTCGCCGAGATAAATGTATTCCAGTTAGGTTTGTATGCCCAAGATAAGTGGACGGTAAGTGATAAATTGAACTTGACGTTAGGTTTACGTATTGATGTTCCGTTCTTTATGACTGATTTGCAGTCGAATGATAAAGTCGCCGCCGAGACCTATCGGGATGGCATCAAGATCGATGTTTCTAAATATCCGAACGCCAAACCTCAGTTCTCTCCTCGATTTGGTTTTAACTACAAACCGTTTGACGATGAGAATGGAAGTTTGCAGATCCGTGGTGGTACGGGACTCTTCACGGGTACTCCTCCTTATGTATGGATCAGTAATCAAGCCGGCAACAATGGCGTTTTGTTTGGTGACTTGAATGTCCGGGCGGTAAAGGACAAGAATGACAATATCATTAGCGATGGCAGACCTTCGCTAGGTTTTACCGGAAATATGGATACTTATAAACCGGCTGAAGGTAGCGCTACCCGTTCGGATATAGCGATTACGGATCCGGACTTTAAATATCCGAGCTTATGGAAAAGTAATATCGCTGCCGATTATAAGTTTGGTGATGGCTGGGTAGCTACCGTAGAGTTGCTGTACTCAAAAGACATTAACGCTATTTATCATGACAATATCGGATTGTATCGGACCGAGCAATTTGTAAATGACGGTGGAGCGGGTAACGCACGTCCATATTATAATGGCTATTATAGCGATAGGGAAGGAAATCAAAAGGCCGCGAATCATGTCGTGATGCTGCGTAATACCAGCAAAGGACATTCGCTTTATACGACCTTCCAGTTGCAGAAAAACTTTGTTGATGGAATCTTGAAGGGATTGTATTTGAATGGATCTTACTCTTTCGGGCAGTCTAGAGGTGTAACAGACGGAACATCGTCTGTGGCGACTTCCGCTTGGAAGTACCGTGCGGCCTTGGACGGAAATGCGGAAGAAGTAGGTTATACGGCAGGTTCTTTTGATGGTCGTTTGTTATTGTCCGCTTCTTATACGGCTAACTGGAGTAAATATGCGGCAACAAGTTTTGGTTTGATCTATCAGCGTTATCGTCCGTTCCGTTATTCTTATTGTTATAATGGTGACGCGAATGGCGATTCTCAGTTCTCCAACGACTTGATGTATATCCCTGCGAACTTTGACGAGGTAAAAGATCATTTGTTACCGGGCGATTTCGATAGCCAAGAAGATGCATGGAAAGCGATGAATGCCTTTATCGAGCAAGATCCTTATTTGAGCAAGCATAGAGGTGAGTATGCCGAACGTAACGGTGCTGTCGCTCCGTTCGCAAATCAATTGGATTTGAGCGTTTCTCATGATATAAAGATTTACCAGAAGAATGGTCGCTCACATACCTTGCGCTTTAGTTTCAATATCGCCAACTTCTTGAATTTGTTGAATCGTAACTGGGGTGTGGTACAAACAACCGTTTTGGGTAATCAGCAATATCAGTTCTTGACGATCCCGAAAGGACAAGGCCCGAGTGCGGCGAACAACTATACGTTGAAGTATACGATGGCGAAAGATTTGGATGAGACCTTCAAGGATAATTTGAACGATGTGTCTCGTTGGCAGATGCAATTCGGTATCAAGTATATCTTCTAAAAGAAAAATCTTTCATTAGATAAAATTTAATAATTAGAGGAGGTTCACTATCTTTGTGGACCTCTTTTTTAATTTAATGATATGTGGAATAATCGTATTGAGTTCTTACTCGTTAGTTTCTTTTGTATTTGTTCATTGGCTTTTACCGGTTGCCAAACGAAAAAACGATCGGATCGTTATGTCGTAGTTTTATCAATGGACGGTTTCCGCTCTGATTATCCCTCACGTGCTCATACTCCGACGTTGGATTCTTTGGCGAATGTAGGGGTTCGCTCCACGTTTCGCCCATGTTATCCCAGCGTGACTTTCCCGAATCATTATAGCATGGCTACCGGATTGCATCCGGATCACCATGGTTTGGTAAATAATTTCTTTTATGACGCGGAGCTTGATAGTTCATACCGGATGGGAAACCTGGATCCGCGATTTTATGGTGGAGAACCTATTTGGAATACGGCGGAACGCCAAGGGGTTCGTACCGCTTCCTTCTATTGGGTCGGTAGCGAGGTGCCTTTGGCGAGTGGCCAGCCTTCAATATGGAAGCCGTTTGATAAATCGGTTTCTTTTTCAGATCGTGCTGATTCCGTGATCTCTTGGCTGAAGTTGCCGGAAGATATACGTCCTCATTTGATTATGTGGTATATGGAAGAGCCGGATGCGATAGGTCATTCCGCTACCCCGGATTCCTCGGCAACCTTGGATGTGGTAGAGAACTTGGATAAAGTCTTGAATCATTTCTTCACGGAAGCCCGTAAGCTGGATATTTTCGATAAGATCGATTTTATCGTTCTCTCGGATCATGGAATGGCCACCTATTATCCCGAGAGATATGTGAACTTGAATGATTATCTACCCCGGGATAGTTTCGATTATGTCTTTGATGGTGTTCCTACATTATTATATCCGAAGAAAACCTATGTGGATACTGCCTATGCGATTTTACAGAAAGTGCCGAATATAACCGTATGGAAGAAAAACGAGATCCCTGAGAAATTGGTTTACGGAAAGAATCCTCGAGTTAGTGATCTGGTTGTTTCTCCACATATTGGAACGTATGTGCAATTCCGCGAGAAATCATCTCCCCGTTATGCGGCGACACATGGTTACGATAATTTTACACCGGAGATGGAGGCTATATTCTATGCGGCAGGTCCCTCGTTCAAGAAACACGTAGAGGTTCCGCAAATGGCGAACGTGAACCTCTATTTGATGATCGCACGCTTATTGAATATACAGCCCGCCCCGAATGATGGAGATAGCGCTGTCGTTCAGCGGTTATTTAAATGATAGGACTTCGCGCTACTTTCTAAATGGAGATTTACTGCACGGGCCTTGCAGTACTACTGTAAAGCCGGTTGCAGTAATTGATGCCTTATTGATGTTCGCATGTCATCTTACGCATGAAAGCGAGACTGCCTTTAGCTAGCTCATCTGCGTTGTATTTAGATGGACGCCAAAGAGATACGACTTCCGCCATGCCGGGAACGGAATTGGAGAAATTCTCCAGAACTAAGTTCCCATTGAAATCGATTTCCTGTAGTCCCCGGAACAAATCATCCCAGCGTACGTTTCCCTCACCTAGCATTCCCCGGTCGCTTTCAGTCATGTGAATATGGCGAAGTCGGCTGCCTGCGGCGATAACCGGTTCATAGAAACTAGTCTCTTCTATATTCATATGGAAAGTATCCAGATGCAAAGATAAATTCGGAGCGTCTATGCGTTTGATAAAGCGCAAGACTTCCTCCGCGGAGGTACACATATAGCTTTCATAGCGATTGATCGGCTCTATACCGATCGTGATTCCGGATCGGCCGGCGTATTCGGCAACCTCCGCCCATACCTCACAAAGCGTATTCTCTTCTTCCCGTGTTCGCTGTTTGCCGGAGAAGACCCCGATGCCGGAATGTAAGACACCTCCCAAGTAATCAACCTCCAGTTCGCTCGCTTTATCCAGCGCCGCCTTGATCAGGCGAGTCGCTTCCTTGGGATAAAAAGGAATATGCGCTTCTTGGGGAAGGTTGAGAGAACAAGTCGCCTTCAATCCGTGTTGTTTCAATTGTCGCTTTACGGTTGGAGCGTCGAACTCCATGGAAGGAGGCAATAAGATTTCCAGTAAATCAAAACCGGCGACAGATGCTTGCTGGATGGCGAAAAGACCGCTTTCTGGTGTCCACATAGGTGGTATCCAAGAAAGGATGGAAGCTCCGAAAGTAGGATTCATAATCGTATTGTTTTTATTCGTTAGGGTTACAAAGTAAGTACTTTTTTGAAGATTTCATTGCGAAGAAAGTGAAATCCTTCGCAATGAAATATCATAAATGTCATTTAAAAATAAAAGTTGGTACCCGGACAGAAGATAGGGTGGCTGCTGGTGTTATCAATTTCAATCTTATTTTCTCTAGCGAGCCAACCGATAGCGGACCATAGATCCGCATCTGTTAGAGCGGATTTTGCTCTCAACGCCTCAAAACTCCAATGTTGGCCATCTGAAAGCAAATTCCAGATAGCTCCTGCATTTAATCCGATCGATCCTTTTGTCATGATAAAATCTGTTTTTATGTTTATGGTATATAGTGCTTATATTGTTATAACAGATAATATCCGGTAAAAGTATGTTGCGTTGAGATAAATAATCTAAAAAACAAAAATCTCTTGATGCGTTGAATTTTATTCCTTGAAGTCAGCGAATATGGATTCATCGTATACATTGTGTTCCTTTTTATCGTGGAATGGATACCATACTTGGGCAAAGAACGGATTTCCTTTAGCGATCTCGTCGTAATTCCAAGGGAGCGGTAAACATTCCGGGCACCAATGGCCTCCTAATAATACTAATGTGGGAGAGGCCTTAAAACGGTGACCGAATTGGCATTCCCAATCGAGCGGAGTCGATAAGTCTCCTTTTGTCATGGCCGGGGACAAGCATTTTCCTCCCCTGAATTCTGCGGCTTTACGCATATCCTCGATATCCCATTCCGACTTCGGCTTACTTTCATCATAACCATGATCCAGAAAGACGGGTGTTTCGGAGGGGCGTTTTGTCCGGATCTTATCCCAACCCGGGATTGCTTGCCAATCCTCATACGAGCCAAAATAGGCGGATATACGATCTTGGTGTCTGTTCTTGATCCAGTTACGGGTTCCCAGTCCCGGCTTTTTAGCGATGGCTCCCATACCCAGTTTTATGAAGATAGGAGGGACGATCTTTGCTAGGTGGAAATACCAAGGGACTTGGCTGGCCATCCATTTAAAATAATCGTCGCAAGTTTGGTTACTGCGGAAATGCAGATATCCTTCCAATAGGTCTGAATCGGTATACCATTGTCCGTGGAAATTACGGATAGCGAACCAGTTCGGTTCGAATATTTTCTCCGGGGCGGGACAGCCGATCGCTTTTAACAATTTACTCTCAAACTCATAATTCGTCAGGCGGAAAGATGGGCCGCTACTAATGTTATAGAAACGGTTCCAAAACTCATCCGGCACCTCTTCCTCGCATACATTCGCTAGTAAGCGACCGGAATCCTCGGCGGTAGCCCATTCCAGCACGCCGTCTAGCGGTACATGGAATGTGATTGGGTCCGAACCCTTGAATAATAATTCGGGGCATAAGATACCGGTTTGGCGAAGGCACGCCCAATGTCTAATACCCGACTCCACGAAAATACGTTCGGCTATTGTCTTTGAGATGGCATAATGGTCATAAACACTTATATTGATCGGATCTCCCGTACGTCCCCAATGAACCGGTGCGTTACGGTGGCCGGTTTGCGCCACGGAGCCGATATAGACTACCTTGATCTGATCTGCGTTCGGTTGCGCTTTTACGGCATCCACGATGTGTTGAGCGGCGGTCGTGTTTACTTTCAAGGTCTTTTTAGGGAAATAATCCGCCGCCGGCGAAACCATTCCACCTACGTGTAATACGTAGTCCGCTCCTGTTACTCCATTTAGGACATCCTGATAACTCGTCAAGTCTCCCCAAACGATACGGATCCCTGCCACGGCCTCATAGGTGGCCAACTTCTCTTTATTGATTTTGCTCGGACGAGCCAAGAGTGTTATATTAAAACGATCTAGCCGCTTGGACAACTCGACCAATCCGGCATGGCCCATCGTCCCGGTGGCTCCGGTCAGAAAGACGGTCTTTTTACTTTTCATGATATAATTTAAGTGTATAATAAAAATCTTAGGATACTATCGGGTAGCGAAGGTATATAAAAAAAAACTCCCAACCAATAGGTTGAGAGCTTTTGTAGTGGATACGAGAATCGAACTCGTATTACATGCGTGAGAGGCATGTGTCCTAACCGTTAGACGAATCCACCATTTAGATGTCATTGTTTTTGTTTGACGATGCAAAGGTAGATATATTTTTTAATTCTGCAATAGTTGGACTGAGTTTTTTTGAAGAAAAAGTGTGTTTTTTATCAAAATGCCAAGAAAACGGGGAGAATACCACTAAAAGGCGTTAAAAGTAGTTGCGATTTCATTGTTTTTTCATTGTCGGTACTGTTTATTTATTCTACCTTTGCCATCTGTAATTGAACAAAATAGTATTGAACATTACTAATACCAGTTTAATAAACAACTAATATTATGGCAGAACTTAAAGAAAAACTTTTCTCAGAATTCGCACCTGTGTCTACTGAAGAGTGGATGGCGAAGATAACGGCCGACCTGAAAGGGGTACCGTTTGAGAAAAAGCTTGTTTGGAAGACAGGCGAAGGATTTAATGTAAATCCTTTCTATCGTGCAGAAGACATCGAGGGTTTAAAGACTACAGAGTCTCTTCCCGGTGAATTCCCTTATGTTCGTGGAACGAAGAAAGACAACGATTGGAAGGTACGCCAGAACATTGAAGTTTGCTGCTTCAAGGGTGCTAACGAGAAAGCACTTGACCTTTTGACGAAAGGTGTTACTTCTCTTGGGTTCATCATCAAAGGTGATGAGGTGAACGAGGAGAATATAGCTACTTTATTAGAAGGTATTTGTCCGGCTTCCGTAGAATTGAACTTCAACACTTGCAACTGCAAAGCGGAGAAGTTGATCGGTATCTTGGCTGACTACTTCAAAGGCAAGGGTGTCGACGCAGAGAAGTGCTACGGTTCTGTAAACTATGACGCTTTCAAGAAACCTTTAGTAAAAGGTAAAGAAAACAGTGAGTGGGTAGAAGGTGCCGCAGCTGTGCTCAAAGCTGGACAGGCTTTGCCTAACTACCGTGTATTGGCTGTAAATGCGTTCCTTTTCAACAATGCTGGCGCTTACATTTCTCAGGAATTAGGTTACGCCTTGGCTTGGGGTAACGAATTGATGGCAAAACTTACCGAGGCTGGTTTCACCGCTGACGAGGTTGCCAAGAAAATCAAATTCAATTTTGGTATCAGCTCTAACTACTTCATGGAAATCGCTAAGTTCCGTGCGGCTCGTTGGTTGTGGGCCGAGATCGTAGCCGCTTATAAGCCGGCCTGCGAATGCGCTTGCAAGATGGTTGCTCACGCACAGACTTCAGAGTGGAACATGACGGTTTACGATGCTCACGTAAACTTGCTTCGTTCTCAAACTGAGGCTATGTCTGCCGCTCTTGCCGGCGTAGACTCTATCACGGTTCGCCCGTTTGATAAGATTTACCAGACTCCAGACGATTTCTCTGAGCGTATCGCACGTAACCAACAATTATTATTGAAGGAAGAGTGCCACTTGGATAAGGTCGTTGACCCGTCTGCCGGTTCTTATTATGTAGAGGTATTGACGAATTCCTTGGCTGATGTCGCTTGGAAGTTGTTCTTGGAGGTTGAGGAAAAAGGAGGATTCTCCGTTGCCGTGAACGCAGGTGAGATCCAGAATGCCGTTAACGCTTCGAATGTAGCTCGTAAGAAAGCGGTTGCTACCCGTCGTGAGATCCTGTTGGGTTCTAACCAGTATCCTAACTTCACGGAAGTAGCTGCCGATAAGATTCAGGAAAAAGGTTCTTGCTGTTGTGGCGGTGGTCATTGCGGCGAGGCAACGATCCCGGCTCTTGATTTCTCTCGCGGCGCTTCCGAATTCGAGGCTTTGCGTATGGCGACAGAGAAGAGTGGCAAGACTCCGAAGGTATTCATGTTGACGATCGGTAACTTGGCGATGCGTTTGGCTCGTTCACAGTTCTCCGCTAACTTCTTCGCTTGTGCCGGATATAAGATAATTGATAACTTAGGCTTCGATACGGTTGAGGCTGGTGTTGAGGCTGCAGTCAAGGCGGGTGCTGAGATAGTGGTTCTTTGCTCTAGTGATGACGAGTATGCTGAATTCGCTCCTGCTGCTTACAAGGCTTTGGCCGGACGTGCCGAATTCGTTGTAGCCGGAGCTCCTGCTTGCGCGGACGACTTGAAGGCTCAAGGTATCGACCAGTTCGTAAATGTAAAGAGCAATGTGCTTGAGACATTGAAAGCATTCAACGCTAAATTAGGAATCGCTTAAGTATAAACAATTATGAGACCAAATTTTAAAAACATAGATATAAAGAATGCCGGATTCGCAGCTACAAACGCTGCCGAATGGGCAAAAGCCAATGGTATCGAGCCCAATTGGAAAACACCCGAGCATATCGAGGTGAAACCTGTATATACAAAAGAAGACTTGGAGGGTATGGAGCACTTGAACTATGCTTCCGGTCTGCCTCCTTATCTACGTGGCCCGTACAGCGGTATGTACGCTATGCGTCCTTGGACAATCCGTCAGTACGCGGGTTTCTCTACCGCTGAGGAGTCTAACGCTTTCTATCGCCGTAACTTGGCTTCCGGTCAGAAAGGTTTGTCCGTTGCGTTCGACCTTCCGACTCACCGTGGTTACGATGCCGACAACGAACGTGTGGTTGGTGATGTAGGTAAAGCGGGTGTATCTATCTGTTCCTTGGAGAACATGAAAGTGTTGTTCGATGGTATTCCTTTGAACAAGATGTCTGTTTCCATGACCATGAATGGTGGTGTGCTTCCGGTATTGGCATTCTATATCAACGCAGGTTTGGAGCAAGGTGCTAAGTTGGAGGAAATGGCCGGTACGATCCAGAACGATATATTGAAAGAGTTCATGGTACGTAATACCTATATTTACCCGCCTGAGTTCTCCATGAAGATTATCGCTGATATCTTCGAGTATACCTCTCAGAAGATGCCGAAGTTCAACTCTATCTCTATCTCCGGTTATCATATGCAGGAGGCTGGTGCTACGGCTGATATCGAGATGGCTTATACGTTGTGCGACGGTATGGAATATCTTCGTGCCGGTATCAACGCCGGTATCGATGTGGATGCGTTCGCTCCCCGTTTGTCATTCTTCTGGGCTATCGGTGTAAATCACTTCATGGAGATCGCCAAGATGCGTGCGGCTCGTATGTTGTGGGCGAAGATCGTGAAGAGCTTCGGCGCTAAGAACCCGAAATCATTGGCATTGCGTACACATAGCCAGACTTCCGGTTGGTCATTGACCGAGCAAGATCCGTTCAATAACGTAGGACGTACTTGTATCGAGGCTATGGCCGCTACATTAGGACATACACAATCTTTGCATACGAACGCATTGGATGAGGCGATCGCTTTGCCGACCGATTTCTCCGCTCGTATCGCTCGTAATACACAGATTTACATTCAGGAAGAGACTAAGATCTGTAAGGAAATCGACCCGTGGGCTGGTTCTTACTATGTAGAGTCTTTGACGAATGAATTGGTACATAAAGGTTGGGCGTTGATCCAAGAGATCGAGAGCATGGGTGGTATGGCGAAAGCCATCGAGACAGGTCTTCCTAAGATGCGTATCGAGGAAGCGGCCGCTCGTACACAGGCTCGTATCGACTCTGGTGTTCAGACCATCGTTGGTGTTAACAAATATCGTTTGCCGAAGGAAGATCCGATCGATATCCTTGAGATTGATAATACAGCCGTACGTAACGAGCAGATCGCCGCTTTGAAGGAGTTGCGTGCTAACCGTGACGAAGCCGCTGTTCAAAAAGCTTTGGCTGATATCACGGAGTGCGTGAAGACGAAGAAGGGCAATTTATTAGAGTTGGCTGTTAAGGCTGCCGGCTTGCGTGCGTCATTGGGAGAGATCTCCGATGCTTGCGAGGTGGTTGTAGGTCGTTATAAAGCAATCATTAGAACTATTTCAGGCGTGTATTCATCAGAAACTAAGAAAGACGCAGACTTCCAGAAAGCTTGCGAGCTTTGCGAGCAATTCGCTAAGAAAGAGGGCCGTCAGCCTCGTATCATGATCGCTAAGATGGGTCAGGACGGACATGACCGTGGCGCTAAGGTTGTTGCTACCGGTTATGCTGACTGTGGGTTCGACGTAGATATGGGACCGTTGTTCCAGACTCCGGCCGAGGCTGCCCGTCAAGCTGTAGAGAACGATGTTCACGTAATGGGCGTTTCTTCTTTGGCCGCTGGTCATAAGACGTTGGTTCCGCAGGTTATCGAGGAGTTGAAGAAATTAGGTCGTGAGGATATCATCGTTATCGCTGGTGGTGTAATCCCGGCTCAAGACTATGACTTCTTGTATAAGGCTGGCGTTGCCGCTATCTTTGGCCCGGGTACTTCCGTATCGAAGGCAGCTTGCCAGATCCTAGAGATCTTGTTAGGCGAATAAATAGCATTTAAACCTTACGGTTTTTTAATAAAGAGAGGCTGGACAATTGATTTTGTCCGGCCTTTTTTAGTATTGTATACGGGTTTATGTACTTTTGTAGCGATTATTCAATTAAAAAGGGAAAGAATCATGGGAATCGTTATAGGTATAGACGTGGGAGGTAGCACGACCAAGATCGTCGGTGTGGAGGATAAGAAGATCAAGAACCCGATGTTCGTGAAAGCTACCGATCCGGTAACCTCTTTATTCGGGGCCTTCGGTAAATATATTTATGATAATAACATCTCACTCTCGAATATAGAGAAAGTGATCTTGACGGGTGTAGGTAGCGCCTATATCGATCAACCTTTATATGGCTTACCAACCGCGAAGACGGATGAGTTCCTCGCAAATGGGCTAGGGGCGCAGTATAATACGGGACTGGATAGCCTGTTGGTGGTCAGCATGGGAACGGGTACCTCTTTTGTCAAGGTACAAGGCTCCACGGTCGAGCATATCGGGGGATTGGGTATCGGTGGCGGAACCATCCTCGGCTTGTCTAAGCTATTATTGAAAACGCATGACTTTCACCAAATAGCGTCTTTGGCTGAGCATGGTTCCCTGAATGATATCGACTTGCATATCCGGGATATTACGCCGCATCCGCTACCCGGCCTGCCGCTAGACGTGACAGCCTCTATTTTTGGAAAAGCGGATGCGAACGCTAAGGTTGAGGATATCGCTCTCGGTATCGTTCATATGGTCTTGCAGACTATCGGGCAAGGAGCTGTTTTCGCCTCGTTAAATGGCGATATCAAGAATATCGTGTTGATCGGTAACCTGACTCGCTTGCCGCAATGCCCGGATATTTTCCCCCGTCTGGAGGAGATGTGCGATGTCCATTTCAAGATACCGGAGTATGCCGAGTATCGCACGGCTATCGGGGCGGCTTTATGTTATATCAGGAACCGGGAATATAGGGATATTTTTTGTGGAAAGTGTTAGGCTACATCAAAACTTTATGTATCTTTGCTACATGCTTTGTTCCCTTTCGGCAATCGCCGGATAGGGATTAAAAGGGAATCGGGTGAGAATCCCGGACAGTCCCGCTGCTGTAAGCTTCATAAACGGGTTGAGCAATACTGTTGCCACTGTTCATTCAAGTGAATGGGAAGGCGCTTAAGACCGGAAGTAAGTCAGAAGACCTGCAAGGCGTGTATATTTTCGACGGCTTCGAGGAAAGGCCGGAAGAGAACGCAAGAACCGTATCCGGTTTTTACTATTCTTTATCCAAGGTTTTCTTATCAAGTCGTCTCATGGTTTCGGATAATTATTTTGCCATAATAATTAGGGAAAGAAGCATGAATCTGACCGACGGGATGAGCTCCGTATGTAAGATGCATGCTTTCTTTGAGTTTAAAGGACTGGGGTATTCCGTGAACACTCTATAGAGAATATTTGTTTATTATTAGAAAAGTGCGTTTATTTGCAACGAGTAATTAACAAAAGAAGTATGAATATGAAGAAAATCGTGGGATTTCTTATGGTTGCCTTGTTAGCGTTGATGGCGCTTCCGGCGAACGCTCAGCTTAAATTCGGTATCAAGGGAGGTGTGAATATATCGTCTGTCCATTTCAACTCGGACGTGTTGAAAGCGGATAACGTAACCGGCTTCCAAGTGGGGCCGATGATCGAGACGACTTTGCCGTTGGTGGGTGTCGGGATCGATGCGGCCGTGTTGTATTCGCAAAAAGGTTTGGAGACGACTTCGGTTGGCGGGGTTAAGACTTCGATGAAGACGGATTATATCGATGTTCCGGTCAACTTGAAATGGAAATTCGGCTTACCGATCGTCAAAGCGTATCTGGCAGCCGGTCCGTATATCGGTTTCCGTGTAGGCGGTGATAAATTTTGGGATATCCCGGGTTCCGTAGCGGATCAGGTGAAGGCGAAGAATTTCAGCGCAGGCCTTAACTTCGGTGCCGGCGTGGAGTTGATCAGCCACTTGCAGGTGGGTTTCAATTATGGTCTGGGACTGACTGATAACTATAGCATTGAGAAGGTGAACCTCTCCGACGGTGCCGGAAAGAATCGTGGATGGTCTATCACGGCAGCGATCTTGTTCTAAATAGGTGAAAATAAAATGAGAGAGGCTGGGCTTTAGAAGTCCGGCCTTTTTTGTTATTTTTGGGCTCGTAATGAAACACCTGTTTGAATGAAATATGCGGACGTCATACTTCCCCTTCCTTTGGAGAATAGCTATACCTATCGGATACCCGAAGATCTGGAAAGAGCCGTGACTCCCGGTTGCCGGGTGATCGTGCATTTCGGGAAGAAACGATATTATACGGCCATCGTCATGGAGGTACACGACCGGGAACCGGTATCCGATTTTGAGACGAAGGAGATCTACGCTTTGCTGGATGCCACTCCGGTGCTCCGCCGTCCGCAACTCCGTTTCTGGAAATGGATATCTTCTTATTATATATGTAAGCTGGGCGACGTGTATAAGGCGGCCTTGCCTTCCGGCTTAAAGTTGGAAAGCGAGACGGCGGTTACTTATAATGAGGATTTCGAGGCTACCGCCCCCTTGCGCCCGAACGAGCAAGCGGTACTGGATGCCTTTAGCGGGGTTTTGAAATTGACGATCTCGGAGTTGGAGAAGAAGACCGGTCTCCGAAATGTTGTCCCGATCGTCTCTTCCTTGATGGTGAAAGGGGCGGTCGAGGTGAGCGAGGAGCTAAAGCGAGGATTCGTTCCCAAGACACAGGCGTTTATCCGTTTGGCCGAAGCTTACTGGGATGAGACGAAATTGCAGGCGGTGTTCGAAGAATTGAAAAGGGCGAAGAAGCAAGAGCTTCTGTTGGTCAGCTTCTTGGATTTAAGCCATACCTTGAATCCCGCTTTATCGAAGGAGCTTTCCAAGAAAGAGCTATTGGAACGCAGTGGTTATACCTCTGCGGTATTGGAGGGTCTGCTGAAACGGGGTATCTTGGAGAGTTACGAGAAAGAGGTGGGTCGTTTACAAGTATCCGTCTGCCGCTTGCAAGAGCCGAATCCGCTCAGTCCGGCGCAAGAGAAAGCCTACGGAGAGATCCATGAGGCTTTCAAGACGAAGGAGGTTTGCTTGCTTCATGGCGTGACTTCCAGTGGTAAGACCGAGATATACGTCCGTTTGATCCATGAGGTCTTGCGGCTGGGGCGGCAGGTTTTATATATGTTGCCGGAGATCGCTATCACGACCCAGATCACGGAACGGCTGGCGAAATTATTCGGGGATAAGCTATTGGTCTACCACTCTAAGTTCTCGGACAACGAGCGGGTGGAGGTCTGGAACAAGCTGCTGCATAGCGACGAGCCTATGCTGGTATTGGGGGTCCGTTCTTCCCTCTTCCTTCCGTTTAAGGACTTGGGCTTGATTATCGTGGACGAGGAGCATGAGAATACGTATAAGCAGCAAGACCCGGCACCCCGTTACCATGCCCGTAACGCTGCCATCGTCTTGGCGGGTATGCACGGCGGTAAGACCTTATTGGGTTCCGCCACCCCTTCCATCGACTCTTATTTCAACGCTACGGCGGGGAAATACGGTCTGGTCGAGCTATCCACCCGCTACGGTGATTGCTTGATGCCGGAGATTATTACGGTGGACGTGAAGGAGCTAAAGCGCAAGAAGATTATGAAAGATACCCTTTTCTCCCCCCTGTTGGTGGAGAAGGTGCGGGAGGCTTTATCCCGGGGTGAGCAAGCGATCTTGTTCCAGAACCGCCGGGGATTCGCCCCGATGATCGAGTGTCGGGGGTGCGGGTGGGCGCCTCATTGCGTGAATTGCGACGTTAGCCTTACTTACCACAAGGCGCATAATCAGCTGGTTTGCCATTATTGCGGTTATACTTACCGCTTGCCGCAGGTATGTCCCGAGTGTAAGGGGACGGAGTTCAAGATGCAAGGTTTCGGTACAGAGAAGGTAGAGGAGGAGATCGCTGGGCAATTCCCTGCGGCGAAGGTGGAGCGGCTGGATTTCGATACGGCCCGTACCCGCACGGCTTACGAGCGGATCATCTCGGATTTCGAGAAGGGGAAGACACAAATCTTGATTGGTACCCAGATGTTGTCGAAGGGATTGGATTTCGGGAATGTCAGCGTGGTCGGAATCTTGAGCGCCGATAGCCTGATGAATTTCCCAGACTTCCGGGCGCACGAGCGGGCTTATCAATTGATGGTACAGGTTAGCGGACGTGCCGGACGACGGGATAAGCGGGGTACGGTGATCTTGCAGACTACCCAGCCGGAGCATCCCTTGATCCGTATGGTGCAGCATTTTGCTTATAAGGAAATGGTGAGCTTGCAATTGAGCGAGCGTAGTATGTTCCGTTACCCGCCTTACTACCGTTTGATCGTCTTGATCCTTCGGAGTCGGAATGAGAAGGCTTTGCAGGAAATGTCTGCTTTATACGCCGAGAAACTTCGTGCTCGTTTAGGTGAGCGGGTGTTGGGGCCGGTTACGCCGCCTATCACCCGGGTACAGACGCTTCATATCAAGAAGATCGTCTTGAAGATCGAGATATCCGCCGGGATCGCTCCGCTTCGTGAGATATTGGAGGGGATTCATACGGAGATGCAGGGATATGTGCCGTTTAAGCAGTTGCTGGTTCATTATGATGTAGACCCGGCTTGAGAATTGAAAATGGAGAATTGAAAATTGAAAATTAATGGAAAGGAGCTTAGGGATGAGGGAGGAAAAGATACGGTTGTTGTTTGTGTGTTTGGGGAATATATGTCGCTCTCCGTCAGCGGAGGCGGTAATGAAGAAGTTGGTGAAGGATGCGGGATTGGGAGATCGGATCGAGATCGATTCCGCCGGGATCACCGGGTATCATGAGGGAGACCGGGCGGATTCACGGATGCGGGCGCATGCGGCCCGTAGGGGATATTCGTTGGATTCGATCTCCCGTCCGGTACGTCAGTGGGACTTTCATGACTTCGATTTGATTATCGGCATGGACGACCAAAATATAACGGACTTGAAACGGATGGCTCCCGATCTGGAATCCGTCGCTAAGATACATCAGATGACTGAGTTCTCCCGGAATAAGTTGTACGATCACGTCCCGGATCCTTATTATAGCGGTGCCGAAGGTTTCGAGTTGGTCTTGGATCTATTGGAAGATGCTTGCGCCGGGTTGTTGGAATATTGTAAAGACCATTTGTCTTAAGTTCGGGGCGAAGCCGGATCAGTAAAGAGGTTGTTACGGCTATCGTTCAACTTCTTTTACTAACCATTTGATTTCGTTATCGGTAATACTTTCACTCTCTTCCTTATCATAAATATAAATGAGGTTGATAATCCCTTCGGTATCATTAACGGTATAGGTATAGGTGATGACTCGTGCGCCATGACTTTTTCCTTTGTTTTTACTGCCTATAGCCATACGGATCTTACGGATGCCACAGCCTAAATCAATTCCTGCGGAAGGGTTGCTGCTTAGCTCATTTTGTAACGCTTGAAGGTCTTGTTTTAGCGAATGATATTTCTTTGCCAATCGCTTCAGCTCTTTCAGAAAGTGCTTTTGCGGTATGATTCTATAATTCATCTATGACCTCCTGCAATGTTTTTTGATATGTGCCGTTTTTACGAGACTCTTTTACGTCGATTAAGCCTTGCCGGATTCCGGCAAGCACCTCTTCCTTACTAATATATTCAGTCTCTTCAGTCTGTGCTTCCTTTTGCTGCGCAAGACGGCGGATGGCTTCTACGGCTTTACGCATCAAGGTCTCATCTTCGGCGATGATACTGAGTTGGCGGAATAATTCTGCGTTGAGTTCTAATGCTGTCATATTTTTATCCTTCTTTTGTCTCTGGTTTTCAATGGCAAATATACGAAATAGAATCAGTTAGACAATGCTTCGGTAGTTTATTCTTGTGACTGTCTTTATTCTATTCCCGTCCCGGATCCTTATTATAGCGGCGCCGAAGGCTTCGAGCTGGTCTTGGACTTATCTATCGTAAGGTTGCTAGAATGCCCATTGTAAGATGCTTATAACTGCGATTATAAGAACCTAACAATGGGCATTCTAATAACCTCTTTTTGTGAGAGCGGCGATGACAGCCGCTCTCACTCGTGAAACCTTGCCTATCGGATTATCACTTTCTTCGTTATCTCATTGGATAGGCGGACGATATAGATACCGCTAGCCAAGCCATCTACACGACTGTCTCCGGCGGGAAGCCGTACCGTGCGGACTACGTTTCCGGTGAGGGCGATCACCTGCGCTGTCACGGAGACTGGCGTACGGATCAGCAAGGCTCCGCTCTCGGCACGGATCAAGGTAGCGTTTTCCACTTGCTCGATACCGGTCGTGGTATTTCTCACGATACCGGTGATCGCTACGGTCAGGTTGGCGGAAATATCGGCGATCGTGTACTTGCCGCTTGCGTCGGGGGTGAGGGCGTTTCCGTTCACGGTCACTACGGGGACGGACTGGTCATAGTCTGCGTCCAAGGTGAGGGTGAAGGAGAAGCCGTCGCCTTCGGTTACCGTATGCGCTCCGGCTGCCGGGGTGGTGGAGGCTCCTACCAAGGCAGGGAGGGTTACGGTATAGGTAGCGGGCTGTGGCGTAGGAGGCGTTACGGGAGGAACATAAGGCGTTACGGCAACCGGGGGCGTGGTGAGCGTCGTGGTCGTGGTCGTGCCGCCGTCTCCGGTTACGGTGGCGGTAACTAGGCAACGATACTGGCCTACGGTTCTCGTCCTGTAGGTATTCGAGGCGTTACGCAGCTGCGAGTCGTCCGGGGCGGTAGACCATGTGCCGGCCTGTGCGTTGAAAGTCTCCCATTGATACGTCAAATTCATTTGGGTGCCTTCGGGGGCGGTTATGCCGGCCTTAAGCTCCGCGTAGCCGTCAGTGGATGGTATCGGGGTGCTTGCCGCCGGGTCTACCCGTTCGAGGGTGATGTTGCCGGGGAGTGTCACGGTGGGCACTCGTGCGGTAAGATCCGTGAAATGGCCGTTGTTGGTGACCGCGGTGTTGACAAGGTCGCCGGCATTCTCGCCGGGGGTGAGCGTCAATTCGTTGCCGGGCTCGATCGTGACCGCACCCAGACTGTTCGTGCCGCTCAAGGTGAGGTTGGTCTTCCCGGTACCGTTGATGAGGGTGGCCGCGGAGGTTACCTCGTTGAGCTTTATTGTCATATCGGTATCGGCGGGAGGGGTGAGGGTGAGTTTGTTTATGGTCTTGCCCTTCTCTCCGTTGATCTCTCCGTTGAAGTAGTTGTCGGTACCATCATCTTGTTGGAACTTGTTCTCGTCCGTTATCGTGATCTCGCCGTTGTCTGCCGGGGTGATAGGGGAGGCTTCGAGGTAGACCTGCGTGGTGCCGTTCATCACGTACCCATTGCCTTTCACGCCATCAGGCAGCGGTGTGGCTGTCCAGATGAAGGGGTTCTTCTTGCCGGGCGTGAGGTCGAGGGTAGCGCCGTCTTTCAGTTTCCACGAGATCGGACTATCTATCACGTCGCCTCTGTCGGTGGTGAAGGTGAGCTTGGGCCATGTGGCGGCAAGATCGGCCAGTATCTCATCGGCGGTCATGATGGTGGTGACGATCCGGGTCTCGGTCGGCTGTCCTACCGCCTCTGCCAGCTCGCTCTCTTTCCATTGGGCGGTGAGGGAGAGATCGCCGGTGGAGCCTTTCGCCACGGTCGCTACCGTATTCCCGTCGGTGTCTTTCCAGCCCTCGAAGGAGAGGTAGGTATTGGCGTGTGTCGGCGTGGGGAGGGTGAACTCGTCCGATACTACGGTATATTGGGTGGGGCTGCCTTGCGGGAGGGTGCCGCCATTCGGGTCGTAGGTGATCGTGTAGCGGATAAGCTCGGCCTCGGCGGTAACCGTCGTCGGCTGGGCGGGCATCGTGAAGCTACGCTGTGCGGTGTAGCCCTTGTCGTTCGGTGCCAGGGTCTCTGCGGTCGTAGCGTTGCCGTTGTAGGTGATGGAGCCTACCGTCAGTTGGTAGCCTTCCTGCGGGACGAAGAAGAGGTCTACCTTGGTCCCGTTGTAGACGGTCTGGCCGGAGGATACGGCGGTGTACGTGCCGGCGGCGTTCATGATCATTACGTCCAGCGTCGCTCCCTCGGCGGGTTGCTGGATGGTGAGGAGGTATGGGAAGACCGGGTCGGAAGGTTGCGCCTTCGTGCTCGTCTCCGGGGCTTGCGCCATCGCCGGCTGCGCTAGCAGGGCGAGCGTAGCGGCTAGCAAGGATAGGATATATCTGAATGTTCTCATATTTGTATCTGTTTTAGTGTATATAATATAATGTATGCTCTACAGGACGACCTTGATCGTTGTACCGCCTTGGTGGACGAGATAGATGCCGGAAGGAAGGGCGATCGTCGTCTCGCTGCGCAAGAGCGGCAGGTAGCACTTCAAGGTCCCGCTGACGTGGTATACGGCGACTTTCTCGGCATGGTCGGCGCTAAGGTGCAAACGTCCGTCGGCGGCCCAAGCGCGGAAGCTGTTGTCCGCCGGAGTCTCGGCCAGCTCCGTACCCGTGACGATACCGTCCAAGCGGAGGCTCTTCAGCAGGGCTTGGGTGGCGGCATTGGCCACGACATAGCTCTCGAAGGGCCGCAGGGTAACCCGGTCCTTCAGCTCGAAGCGGCTGCCGTCGTCGCTGAGGACGTATATGTTTCGCATCTCCACATTGTACGAGGCCCGATTGCCCTTGAAGAGGAACACGCCCGTGTTGAGCGGCTCGGCGGGGCTGGTAGGCTCGATGGGGGAGTCGGGGCTGTCCTTGAAAAGGTAGATATTGCCGTAATTGAGGCGCAGCGTGTTTGTCTCCGGGCCTTCGCCGGCGATCAGCACGGGGTTACCTGCGGCGAGTATATGCAGGTTGTCGGGATCCGCCGGCTGCCAAGTCTGGTCGGTGGCATCGGGATATCCGGTACGCACGTAGCAGGGGGTTCCCGCGTCGCTAGCCAATTTGTCGGCGGTATTGGATGCTAGCGTGGTAGCCCGCCATTGGTTGCGGTTGGGGAAGAGGTGGGTGAAGCGGGCCGCTACGAGTCCTAGCACACCGTCATCGGCGAACCGGATCTGCCCGCCGTCCTGCAGCTCGAGATCATTCACCAGTGGAAATACTCCATTTTCTCCTATCTTCCCTACCGTAAGGACACCCTTCTCGGTGACGCGCAGCCATTGGCCCGGCATGCTCGCGTCGAAGGCCGTCTCCTTGTCGATCACGATCCAGACGGGCGGGACTTCGCGCAATCCCGTGTAGCTTGTCAGCCCGTCGGGATGGGCGGCGGGGAAGGTGCTGAGGTAGGTTTGCCCCGGGTCGTCGGAGCGGTAGCCTTCCTGTTTCAAGCCCGTCGACTGATTCTCTAGGTAGAAGGAGAGCGGGTAGTTCGTGGCTATGCTCTTCATGCCTGTAAGATTGAAGGTCAGACCATTCGGATTCTCCGTCGGTTCCGCCGGTTTGAGGTAGATGTAGCCAGACGGAGATTCCGGCCATGTGAGTTGGACAAGGCCCTTCACGGTGCCGCCGCCTTCGGGGTGGATGGCCTGCTCGGCGGCTGTCAGCGCCAAGGTGTTATCCGGGTCGGCGGGCGTCGGGATGAGGCAGGTGGCTCCCGTCTCTACCCGGAGCGCGTGGGTTCCGGACAGGCGGGGGCTGTGGGTGTTGTTTTGGAGCCTCACCGTCCCGCTCGCTACCGTGAGGGCCGTGCCCGTCGGGGGCTGGAAATCTACCTTGTCCAGCGTAAGCGTAGCCTCGCCCTCGGCATGGATGGTGGCGGGGATGTTGATGTAGGATGAGCTGCCGTTTGTCGTCACCGTCCCGTCGAACATCTTCTCGTCGCAGTACCATCCGTCCGCGGGGTCGAAGAAGAGGTCGATGCCGGTGCGGGTGCTGCCGTAGCCGTAGTCCTTGGAAAGGTCGAGCGGCTGCGGGGTGGGGCGGGTGGCGGTGGCGCCGGAGTATCGGCAGTATGCCCCGTCTGTCCGGAAGAAGGGGTAGTCTCCGTCTTTATAGGAAGACCCGCTGTAACGCCTGCCGGCATATAGCCGCTCGCCGTCGAGGGAGGCGGTATACCGCGTATCGGCCGCGGCGAGGAAGGCGTAACCCCAGCAGGTCCCGTCGGTCGCGAAGGTGGCCGCCGGCTCGTCGTCGCCTGCCGGGGTGACGGACAGCGTCCGGCCATCGGTCGGGGCGGTATCGAAATCCAGTTCGATAAAGCCGCTTACATAGGTGCAGAGCGCGTTCGCTTGCAGGTGGATCCGTGCGTTATCCCCGAACGTGATCGCGTCCGGCGAGGTATTGTCGTTTTTAAAGGCTGAGCCACCTGTTTTACTGATGACATGTATCTCTCCGTCCAGATGCATCCGGGCATTCTGGAAGTTGGAGATGGCGCCGATGCTGAGCGGCGCTTGGGCATAGACCGTGAGCGTACCCGTGCCCGCGGGAGATCCGTTTAGGATACCTTGGCTTATCTCCTGCGCATCGGCTACGGTCAGGGTGAGCGTGCCTAAGTTATAGATGAGGTCGCTCATGATCTCGATCCGGTTCTCCCCCTCGATCCGGAGGGTCGGTTCCGCGCCGGCCTTGATATAGAAGAGCTGGTTGAAACTTGAGGTTATGACGGCGTCTTTCAGCGTCAGCGCCGGTGGGTTGCCGCTGTCGGGATCGGCGGAGGTGAGTACGCTGTCGGAATCGGTGGAGGGGTGTATGACGAACTGCCGGCCTACCTCGGGCATCGTGCCGGTGATGGTACCGTTGAAGGGGGTGCCGGTGGTCGGGGCCTGCGTGTCGGATGCCCCTACTTTGTACACCCACGTGCCGTTTAGGTACGCGAGGTTGATGTACCAGTTATTGTTCAGGGTGCCCGGCAGGGTGGCAAGGTCGAGTGCCCCGGGAGGTTCCGCTTGCGCGCGGGCCGCTGTCGGGAGGGTGGCGATCAGTGTCGCGACACTGATCAGCAAGGCGAATATTCGCCTTGCCGGTAGGTGGATGTCATGTAATGATGTTCTCATGTTCTATGTGTATAATAGGGTTTATAAATCGGTTGTTTTTTCCGGCAGGTCCGGTAGCCCCTGTCCGGCAGGCTTGGCAGCCGTTGTCCTCGATGCTTGGCAGCCGTTGTCCGGACATGCCGGACAACGTTGTCCTCAGATCTCGTCCGGACTCTCGCTGTCGCCCCCACCGCCTTCTCCTACGATAAGGATGATGGGGAAGGTGTAGGTGCGGGGCTCTTTTACGTTACGGCTTCCGCTGTATTGCGTGGTGAGGCTCACGGTGTACTGCCCGTCGGCCAGCGTCGGCATCTGCACGATCACCTGCGAGGGCGAGTTGGCGATCACCACGGGTGCCTTCATCGGCGCGGCCCCTTCGGTGGTGGGGGTGAGGTAGACACCGATGGAGGGATCATCACCCTGTATCTTCAGGTTCACGCCACCCAGCACGAGGGCTCCGCCGGAGCTGAGCTGCCCGTTGATGGCCTTGGAGGTGGAGTCGGTCACGGTATTGATCACCGGACCTACGGCCGCCACGCCGTTCACCACCACCTTCACCAGCTTGAGGGTCTCGCGCAAGAGCTTGCCCATGGTGTAGGTGATGCCGAGGGCGTGCTTCCCGGGTTCGAACTGCGCCTTCTCGCCCTCGAAGGCCCCCTGCACGTTGACGAGGTATTGGCCCACGCCGTCCACCACGCTCTTGCCCTCGGCGATGGCCTGCACCTTATGGCTGTCGGCCATGTCGAGGATGTTGAGGATCGTGCCGTGTTGGTACTCGGTACGCGCGGCCACGATGCGGGCGGCGATGTCCGTGTTATACAATGTCCCGGTGATGTGCGGCTTGGCGGTGTAGTCGCCCTTGCGCTCGGTGAGCAGGTTATCGTACAAGTCTGTGTTGAGAATGATTTGTTCTGCCATGGTATTCCTTTATTAAGTGATTACTGCCAGCAAAGAACGGGGTTCGGGGTAAGAATGAGAGGACAAATCCGGGAAAAAAGAGGACAGATCTCGGAAAAATGCTCATTATTGCGCCTGCCGCCGGTATTGGGCGGGGGTGACTCCCAGTATTTTCTGGAAGATACGCGAGAAGGTGCGGGAGCTGGTGAAGCCCGCGCCGACAGCGATCTCTTCCATGCTCCGGCTGTCGCCCGGCATCAACAGCTCGGTACGGGCGTGGTTCACCCGGTAGCGGTCGATGTATTCCTTGAGCGTGATGTTCAGCTTGTCCTTGATGGAGGTGGAGAGATACTTCTCGTTGGTACCGAGGGCACGTACTAGGTCTTGCCGGCTGAAATTCGGGTTGAGGAAGGGTGAGGAGCTGGCCATATAGTTTTGCGCTTGCTGGAACAACTCGTCCTCCTCGATTTCCAGCAACCCGCCGATAAGATCCTCTAGGTCCATCCGGTTGGGATCGGTATCGGCGTCGGCTTGCGGGGCGAGGTTGAGCCGTAGGTATAGTTGGTCGTACGTGTAATGGTAGTTGGCGTAGTGGATCGATACCGAGGCGTAGAAGAGGGCGAACACGAAGTTGACCGCCGTGTTATAGTAATTATTCGGGAAGAAACAGAGGCTCACGGCGGCGATGCCGATACCCAGCGCCCATAGGAAGGCACGGGTTACCCAGCGCAATTCCAGTCGCTCGGGTGATTGGGGTATCTGTTTCAGGTTACCTAGATAGATCGCCCGCTCCCGGAAGAAAAAATGCGTATAGCCCCCTAGCTGGACAAGGTATACGAGGCACGTGAGCGTACGTATCAGCAGGGGCGGGTTCCCAATATTATCCCACCATACGTCGAAACGATACGTATGGACATCCTCCCGGAAGAGACAAGCGATCGTGTAGGCTACGGTAAGCGCGATCGTAGGCATGGCGTGGAGGAGGATATTCCTCCGGGTCACGTTCTTTCCCCTGAATAAGAGGGTGAGCAGGAACGTGAACAGCAACGCTTGCGAGGCGCTGATTAGCAGGATGGGGAAGTAGAACAACTCCATGATGGTTCGCTCGTCCGTGCCGGAAGACAAGATGAAGATATGCCCTATGCCTACCAATGCCGAGGCCAAGGCGAGATACTTGCAGGCCGTCCGGTACTTGGGGATCGTGCTTTCCCGCAAGGTCTTCAGCGACAACAGCAGTCCGCTGACCAGAAGGCAGGTAAAGGCTACGATCCCTGTCGAGGCTAAGTAGAGTAGGTGGTCGTTCATGTTGGTTCGCTATTGTTTTTTCAAGTCCGGATAGCTGATTCGGGTATGGAACATGGTTTTCAGTTTGTCTACGAATACGCTCTTTATGGTCTCCACGTCCTTGAAGGTCAGGGGAGCGCTCTTTAGCAAGCCGTCGGCGATCTGCCCGTCGATGATCTTGTTCACCAAGGCGCTGATACTCTCTTCGGTATGTTCCTTCAAGCTGCGGGAGGCGGCTTCCACGGAATCGGCCATCATCAGTACGGCGGTCTCCTTCGAGAAGGGATTCGGGCCGGGGTAGGTGAATAGCTCGTCGTTAATCGGCTTGTCCGGGTATTGGTTCTTGAAAGAGTTGTAAAAATACTTCGCCTTGCCACGTCCGTGGTGCGTACGGATGAAGCTGATAACCGCCTTGGGTAACAGGGCCTTCTCGGCGATCTTCACGCCCTCGGTGACGTGGCTGATGATGATCTGCGCGCTTTGGTCGAACGATAACTGGTTATGCGGGTTCACGCTCGATTGGTTCTCGGTGAAGAAGACGGGGTTGCTCATCTTCCCGATGTCGTGATAAAGGGCGCCGGTACGTACCAGTTGGGCGTTGGCGCCGATCTTGGCGGCCGCCTCGGAAGCGAGGATGGATACCTGCAAGGAGTGCTGGAACGTGCCCGGGCAAGTCTCGCTAAGCTTCTTCAAGATCGGGTTGTTGATGTTGGACAGTTCCACCAGCGTGATGCTGGACACGTATCCGAACGTCTTCTCCAACATATATACCAATACGTAGGTGAACATCAGCAGGATGAAGTTGATACCGAAATAAAGCATCATCATCCAGTTGATCTTGTTTAAGTTCGCCTCTTGATACAACGTGAGACTGAGGTAGCAGGCGGCGTAGGAGATGAAGATGAAGACGGCGCAACGGATCAGTTGCGAACGTTCGCTCAACTCCTTCAAGCTGAACGTCACTACCATACCCGCCACGATTTGCAACAACAGGAACTCATGCGGGAAAGGTACCATCAACGAGCAGATCAGCACGATGATAAGGTGCGTGAAAAGCGCCGTCCGGGAATCGAAGAAGGTACGTACTACGATCGGTACGATGGCGAACGGCAATATATATACGTTGAATAATGCGTAGGTAACACATAGTTCCGTAAGGATGCAACTCACGAATATGCAGAGGATCAAGAATAGTACGTTCTTCCGGTTATGGAATATCTTCAAGCGGAAAGACCATAGGTAGAGCCAGAAACAGAACATTAGCCCGAAGACGAGCACGAATTGTCCGGCCAATATGATGCCTTGCGTCTGCGTGCCCCCCGTCTTGGCCTCGTGTATGGCCTTTAGGGAACGGAGCACGTTGTAGGTATGGTTGTCGATGATCTCGCCCCGGTCTACGATACGCTCTCCGGCTTGTACCATACCGTTAGCGATAGATACGCTCTGTAGCATATCCTCCTTGATCTTGTCGGACATGTCGGCGGCATAGGATATGTTCTCGGTGAGGTAGTTATTGATGTCACACGATTGCAGGATCGATTTGTCCAGCCGCGGCGGGCAGTTGTTGATAATGAACTCGTAGGCGGTGCGCACGGTGAAGAAGTCGCTCACGTAGCGAGGCTGTGCGACGGCGTTCTCCAAGAGGTTGACACGGGAGTATTCCTCTTTCCGTAGCTCGTCCAGATCCTGCGACGAGATGATACCGTTCTTGTATAAGTTGATCAGGCTGCTCTCTATATACTGCATGTAAGCGGGGGATACTTTGCTTCGCAAGTTATTGCCGTTATTGTAGTTGGCACGCAGTTTCTCGACCTCTTGCTTCTGGATGTCGGGGTTCATGCGGTAATAAGGCTCGAACTTACGGAGTACGCTGTCTTTCTCCGCTTTTACCTCGTCGTCGGTCTTGTAGATCGGGAAATCGCTCGGGGCGGTGAGTAATCCATATCTCCAAGGCTTGCCCTCATAGAACTGATAACGGAATTTTCCCTCCCGAGGGAAGAAGTAGGCGATAAGTAATGCGGTCACCACGAAGTAGACCACGGTCGGTATATTGTAATTCTTCTGTTTCATATAGATTCCTTTTTGCGTCCGAAATATACGTAAAAAACTTCACTAAGCGGAAAAAAAGGCGTACTTTTGCCGCATTATTATAGAATGTAAGTATTATGACTCAAAGAAAAGTAAGAGTACGCTTCGCACCTAGTCCTACGGGGGCGCTGCATATCGGAGGTGTCCGCACGGCTTTATACAACTATTTATTCGCTAAACAGAATGGCGGTGATATGATTCTCCGTATCGAGGATACGGATTCCCAACGCTTCGTTCCCGGGGCGGAAGACTATATCATCGAGGCCTTGACTTGGCTGGGTATCAAGTTCGACGAGGGCGTGAGCTTCGGCGGCAACTACGGTCCGTATCGCCAGAGCGAGCGTCGTGAGATCTACAAGAAGTATGTCGATCAATTGCTGAACGATGGCCATGCTTATATAGCGTTCGATACGCCTGCCGAGTTGGAGGAGAAACGGAAGGAGATCGCCAATTTCCAATACGACGCCTCTACCCGTTCGCAAATGCGCAACTCGTTGACGCTTTCTCAGGAAGAGGTTCAGAGCCTGATCGAGTCAGGTCATCAGTACGTAGTTCGTGCCAAGATCGAGCCGAATGAGGATATCCACGTGAACGACTTGATCCGTGGCGAGGTCGTTATCAACTCCTCTATCTTGGATGATAAGGTATTATATAAATCGGCCGACCAATTGCCTACTTACCACTTGGCGAATATCGTTGACGACCATTTGATGGAGGTTACCCATGTGATCCGTGGTGAGGAGTGGTTGCCGAGCGCACCGCTTCACGTATTATTATATCGTTTCTTCGGTTGGGAAGATACGATGCCTAGTTTCGCCCATCTGTCGTTGCTGTTGAAACCGGAAGGTAACGGTAAGTTGAGCAAGCGTGACGGCGATCGTCTGGGCTTCCCTGTATTCCCCTTGGAATGGCACGATCCGAAGACGGGTGATGTTTCATCGGGCTATCGTGAGAGTGGCTACTTCCCCGAGGCTGTCGTAAACTTCCTCGCTTTGCTGGGCTGGAACCCGGGTAACGATCAGGAGGTGATGAGCATGGATGATTTGATCCGTTTGTTCGACCTGTCTCGTTGCAGCAAGAGCGGCGCTAAGTTCGATTATGAGAAAGGCAGATGGTTTAACCACCACTATTTGCTGGAGAAGAGTAATGCGGAGATCGCCGACCTATTCTTGCCGATCGTGGAAAGCCATGGTATCCAGACTACCCATGCTTATGTAGAGAAAGTGGTCGGCATGATGAAAGGCCGTGTCAATTTCGTGAGTGAGTTATGGGATCTTTGCTCTTTCTTCTTTATCGCCCCGACGGAGTACGATGAGAAGACTCGCAAGAAACGCTGGAAGGAAGATTCGGCTGTTCAATTGGGTGAGTTTATCGAGCAATTGCGTGCCCGTGAGCCGTTCGACGTAGAAGGTACCGAGAACGAGTGCAAGGCTTGGATCGAGAGCAAGGGATATCATTTGGGGAATATCATGAACGCCGCCCGTCTGGCCTTGGTTGGCGAGGGCAAGGGCCCCGGCATCTTTGATATTACCGAGGCTTTAGGTAAAGAGGAGTCTATCCGCCGTATCCAACGGGCTATCGAGATATTAAAATAATCATGTACAGTTTAGCAATACATCTCTACGCTTTTGTAGTCGCTTTGATCTCGCCTTTCCATAAAAAGGCGAGACTGATGCGATTCGGGCAATGGAAAACAAATTCCATACTTCGTGAGAAAATCGACCGGAACGCTAAATACATCTGGTTCCATGCCTCCTCGCTGGGCGAGTTCGAGCAAGGGCGTCCTATGATCGAGAAGATCAAGGCGGAACATCCGGAGTATAAGGTGCTGCTGACTTTCTTTTCTCCATCTGGCTATGAGGTACGGAAGAATTACAAGGGAGCGGACGTGATCTGCTACCTTCCTTTTGATACGCCTTTCCGGGTGAAGAAGTTCCTGAATCTGGCGAATCCGGCGATCGCCATATTTATCAAGTACGAGTTTTGGGGGAACTATTTGCGTGAGTTGCGGAAGCGGGGAATACCGGTTTATATCATTTCCGCTATATTCCGCCCCGACCAGCTATTTTTCCAATGGTTCGGAAAGCCGTACCGGAAGATGCTATCTTATTTTAATCATCTTTTTGTTCAGGACGAGCGTTCGATGAAACTCTTGAACGAGTTCGGCATCACGAATGTGACGGTGACCGGCGATACCCGTTTTGATCGGGTGTTGGATGTCCGTAAGCAAGCTCGTGAGCTTCCGTTTATCGAACGTTTCTTGGAAAGCAAGGAAGGTAAGAGGCCGATCGTGATGGTGGCCGGCAGTTCATGGCCTCAAGACGAGGCGATCTTTATCCCTTATTTCCATGAGCATCCGGAGATGAAGTTGATTATCGCCCCGCATGAGATTCACCGGGAACATCTCCTTTCTATCGAGGCGATGCTAAAACGTCCGTCCGTCCGTCTATCGGAGGCGCATGAGGATGATCTGGCCGATAAGGATTGCTTGATCATCGACAGTTTCGGACTCTTATCTTCCATTTATCGCTATGGACAGATCGCTTATATCGGTGGTGGTTTCGGAGCGGGTATCCACAACACGTTGGAAGCCGCCGTTTATGGGATGCCGGTCTTATTCGGTCCGAGATACCATAAGTTTAAGGAGGCGAAGGATCTGATCGCCGTAGGTGGTGGTTTCTCCATCACAGACGATTCCTCTTTCCGAACGAAGATGGACGAGTTATTGACCGACCCGACAGCCTTGGAAACCTCCGGGCAAGCTGCCGGTGATTTTGTGAAAAACAGTGTAGGAGCGACGGATCAAATCTTGCGACAAATCCATATCCGTTAATAGATAAAGCCGGGTTTGCTATTCGAGTGATTGTATGCCCAGATTCTTTTGATATAGCAATGGAATACGGATGAGATAGATGTACGGATTGGTAATTGAACGATTTGCGTTGTCTATCTCATCCGTGTTTTATTTTAATCCTCTTCAGCGAACATCGGGTCCCAAGCGGGAAGGCGAGTCGGTGTTTGTTTCAAGATCTCTTTTACTTGATCCGTGATGTACTTCTTGTTGACTACCAGACGGAACATATACTCATTAAACCATTGGTCTGTCATGATGAGGTGGCCGGCGTTCGCTCCGGGGCCCCAACTATTCTCAACCATCCATTTCTTCGGCTTTCCATTCGCGTCGAGGTCAACAGCCATCAAGGTCATGGCGTGTGAGGAACCGCTGGCGAATGTCTGGATACGTTGTTTCTTATCCATGCCGAAAGTCGTACCCATCAGTGAACCGTAATCGTAGAAGTTTACATCCAGAATACCTCTGTCACGATCGAAGAACTTGCCCACGTCGCAAGAGAAATACATCATGGTGCTGTCCTTGATGGAAGCGATAGCCATTTGTTTGATATCCTCGATCGGAAGGTTTACGTAAGTCCAGTTCTTTCCATCGTAAGCGTGGCGGTCGTAATCGATCTCATACAACTTATAATAATCGCGGCTCGGATCGTTCATCAACATGACATAGTTGTTTTTCAAATCGTCCCCGATATATTCTTGGAAGAAGGACTGAGGCGTATATTCCTTCGTCTCTACCGGATTCCCTTTAGCGTCTTTGCGAGTCCACGTGAATTTCGTAGGCGGCTCTCCCAAGTTCAATACGAGCATACGGTAAATCGTACCTAGCATCTCGGTCTTCTTTTTCTCCAGATCCGCTACGGTCGTGCCTTTGGTCGTAGACAGGTCACGAAGTTGCAAGCCGTATTCTTTCAGCTTTAATCCGATCAGGTTGCTCATGCGTCCGGTACTGTTGCTACTGTTGGTCTCTACCATGACCTCGGCGGGAACCACGCCATACTTGGTCAAGATATCGGAGACACCCGTGAACTGCCCTCCGTCTCCGATCGGGTTCTTGAACAGCCATTCCACCATCTTGTCGTCCATCGGTTTCAGACGAGTATCGATGATGCCCTGTAAGAAAAGGTTCGCTTTCTCCAATTGATCCCAGAAGAAAGAATAATTCTGGGAGAATTGAAAGTCTCCCATGTCATATTTGGCGATGGCCTGCGCACGGAACACGTTCAATCCCGTGAAAAGCCAGCAACGGCCCGAGGAACGTTGGTTGGAGATCCCTTTGCTCTCTACCTTATTGGAGAAGTAAGTATCCAAATTGTTCTTGCTCTCCCCATTAACGGCAAGCTTGTTGATGTCGTTATTGGTGATCGCGTTACGGATCGCCTTATCGGTCGGCGTTCCTTGATAAGACTGTTTGATTTGCTGCAACATCGTGGGTGAGATGCCTCCACCACTTTGTTGTCCGTGAGCCGATAGCGTGATGCCTAAAGCCAAGGCCGCTATCCATAAATTCTTTTGCTTCATGATATTTTAGTTGATTAATAAATTGTGTTATTTCTTTTTAGGCCATACCAGACCGTCTTGCCGGATATTCCATACCGTACCGTCTGGTGCGGGTAGTGATATCTCATACATGGAAGGTGTCGTATGTATTTCCAGTTGATTGGCGATCTCTTGCGGGCATAGCTCGTTTGCCTTCAAGTCGTTGATGTTATCGGCATAATGTCCGAAGGTCGCGGCGAACTCATTCTGACGGTAATATAAATTACGCAAGATCCATTTCGTCTCCTCCGAAGGATGTTTTACGAAAGGAGTCTCACCTTCTCCCGCAATCTTATCCGATATTTGAACATAACCCCAGTATTCGGGCATATGGATATTGATTACCCCGGTAGGCGCCCATACCCAGTTGTACTCGCGAATCTTATCCTCTCCTTGGATAGGGACTTTCACGTATTTACCGTCTTTCAGGTCCGTTGTCCATTCCACACGAGAGAAGTTCACACGGATCTGCTCGCCGATTTCCGGCTTTTCTTTTCCTCTGTCCATTTGGAATACGGAAGTCCAAGGAATGAATACCTCTACGCTCCATGATTTATCCGTGTCTTTCGGGTTATTCAGCGTACCGTCCACATAAACAGCGGATTTCATTCCGGTAAACTCCCAGTTATTCAATACTTGCGGATTATCCCGATAGGGGCGGGTTAAGAACAAGTCCCATTCCGTACCCAAGGCGTTCACCTCGTACTCCAGATAATTATGGGTGTCGTTCGTAGGATTCAGGAAGATCTCGAAGTCGTTGTCGTGGAAGATCACGGCGTCGTGTTCCGTGATGGTCGCCCATACGTGCGGCTCCTCCATAAGGACGGCGAAGTACATTCCGTTATCATCGTAAGTCATCTTGGCCCGGGTCTGGAAGTGAGGGGCTGGGCGTTTGTCGCCTTCGATATCTACGAAGTCGCTGGTCCAAGGTATCGCGTCCCATTCCCCGGGAGAAAGCTTTCCGTCGATCTTGATAGGAGCGGGGGCCTTGTAGCAAACATACGTCGGCGGATTGAACGGTGGTTGCGGCATATACGTGATGTCTGGCTTTTGCGTACTGGGTTTCTGTGCGCAAGAAAGCAATAGGAGTGCCGCCAATGGCGCTGTCGTTAAAATCGTTTTTCTCATGTGCGTTTATTTTTAGATCGTTTGATAAATAGATTCTTATTGAAGTAAGTCCATCGCCGCGTCCAACCATGTATTTATATCGTCCGGATAATGTTGATCGGCGGTATAAGTATCGCTGCGTTTGTGCCCGAGTCTTACGATCACGGCGTTCTTTTCCGGGAGCGTGAAGACGTATTGCCCCAAGATTCCTCTCATATAAGGGATCTTCATCCCTTTGTAATCGAGAATCCAGTATTGGAATCCGTAACAATGGTTGGGTTTGCCGAGATCCTTATAGACAAGACGGGTATCGGGGCTTGTCGCTTCCGCCAGATAAGCGGGAGAGATCAATTGCCGGTCATCCCATTGACCGTTGTTGAGTAATAATTGTCCGAAGCGGGCGAAATCACGGGCGTTACTGTTGAAACAGCAATAGGCTTTTTCCATGCCGTCCTTCCGGTCGAGGCTCCAAAGGGCGCTTTCCTCGGCGTGCATCGGAGTCCATAGTTTGCGGGATACATAATCGCTGAGTTTCTCCCCGGTAGCCTTCTCCACGATAAAGCCCAGCAGTTGTGTCACGCCGCTTTGGTAGATAAAGTTTACGCCGGGCTCGTCGATCTCTTTCATCCCGAAGGCGATTTCCTGTAGGTCATCGCCATAATACAACTGGGTGGTAGGAGAGAAAGGAGAGCTGTAAGCCTCGTCGAAATCCACGCCGGCGCTCATGGTCAGCAAATGGCGAAGCGTTAGGGCCTTTCCGTCGTATCCCTTGAATTCCGGGAAAAAGTCGCTTACCGGTTGATCGACATTGCGGATAAATCCATCGTCGATAGCACAGCCGATCGCTAACGAGACGATGCTTTTCGCCATCGAGAAGGAATTGCTATGCGATTCCGGGGAATAATCTTCCCAATATTGCTCGAATAGCAGTCGATTGTCTTGGATGATTACATAGGCAACCGTACCCAGCTCCTCAAACCGGGGAAGATAACGCTCTGGAATACTTTTCGTATTGTAAGCTTCCGATAGTTCCCAAGGGCGGGGCGAACCTGCTTTTACGACCCGGTTCTCGAAAATCGGATATTGATCGATCTTGGGTAACAAATGGATAAGGGCCCTACGTAGATAATAATTGGAGGGTAACGCCAGATATCCGCCTATTCCCAGCATAAAAATAAACACTATCCATCCCACTCTTCGGGACAAATAGTGTTTATTGGCTGGAACCCTATTATTTGAATCATTTTTCATGTAACCCTTTGGTTGTTACTTTACAGATACAAATATATGGTTTATAATTCAAATAATCAAATACATGCTATTATTCTTTATACCAAGAAGAATACATATGATAGTTCTTGGCTATCTTTTGGTTGATCTCCTTCGCTTGCTCGGGATCTACCTTCTTGACGAACTTAGCGGGAACTCCGGCGTAGATGCTGCCCGGCTCGACGATCGTCTTGCTTAATACTACGGAACCTGCGGCGATGATCGCTCCCTCGCCTACTACGGCGTGATCCAATACCACGGAGCCCATTCCGATCAAGGCGCCATTGCAAATCTTCGCCCCGTGGATCGTTACGTTATGGCCGATGGATACATCATCGCCGATCTCGATCGTCGATTTCTCATATAAGGTGTGAAGGACGGAACCATCCTGTACGTTTACGCCGTTGCCGATGCGAATCGAGTTCACGTCGCCGCGAAGCACGGTGCCAAACCAGATACTGCAACCTTCACCGATCTCTACGTCACCTATAATCGTGGCGTTGTCTGCTAAAAAAGTGTCTTTACCGATCTTCGGGGTAAAGCCACGAACGGATTTAATTAATGCCATTTTTAGTTGTTTAAATTTCTGTTGTTTTCTCTTTCAGCCAAGCTTTCTCCTCCTCGTTCAAGAACGGGCTGATCTTGTCGTAGACCATTTGGTGGTACTTGTTCAGCCAAGCGTGCTCACGGACAGAGAGCATGGGGATGATAATCAAGCTCGTGTCGATGAAACAAAGCGTCAGCGTATCGAATCCTAGGAATTTCCCGAATTCCGTTTCGCTGTCCTCACGTACCAAGATCATGTTCTCCGTACGGATACCGTATTCGCCGGTACGATACATGGCCGGCTCGTCGCTGATCACCATTCCGGGCTTCAAGGTCACCGGGTTCTCCTCCATGCGGATGCTTTGGGGGCCTTCGTGTACGTTTAGGCAATGGCCGATACCGTGACCGGTTCCGTGCAAGTAATTAATGCCGGAATCCCATAGCGCCTTACGGGCAAGGATATCGATCTGAGAGCCTCGTGTTCCAGCGGGAAACTTGCTTTTCGCCAAGCTGATCGTACCTTTCAATACACGGGTGAAATCCTTTTTCATCTGCTCCGTCGGCTCTCCAAGGGCGATCGTGCGGGTGATATCCGTCGTACCGTCCAGATATTGCGCACCGGAATCGATCAAAAGCAATCCCTCCGGTTTCAAGGTCGCGTCCGTCTCCGGCGTAGCGGAATAATGAACGATCGCTCCATGCTCGGCGTAACCGCAGATCGTGCCGAAGCTATCCATGATGTATTGCGGTTGTTCCGCACGTAAGGCTGTCAGCTTCTCGGCGGCGCTGATCTCTGTAACTTGGGCTCCTTCCGCCATTTTTTTCTCCAGCCAGATATAGAATTTTGTCAAGGCGACGCCATCTTTTACCACGGCGTTTTGGAATCCCTTGATCTCGGTCTCGTTCTTGATGCTCTTCAAGTGATTGGCGGGGGAGATCCCTTCCACGATCGTACAGCTTCCCGGGATCGCATCGTATAAGGAGACGTTCGTCTTGTTCATATCCACGAATACCCGGCTGTTTTCCGGTAGGCGGGACAGATACCTCTGGATCATGGAGTATTCGGCCAGCGTAACCCCTTCTTTCTTCAAATGCTCGGTGATCTCGGCGGTCAGCTTCTCCGGCTTGATGAAAAGCACGCTCTCGTCCTCCGATACGAAGGCGTAGCTGACTACGACCGGGTTATAGGTCACGTCCGTACCCCGGATATTGAATGTCCACGCGATCTCGTCCAAGGCGGCGAGGATCAAGCAATCGGCGCCCTCGCTCCGCAACTGGTTATTGATTAGGTCTAGTTTCTCGTGCACGGAGGCTCCGCTTAATGCTTCCGGCATCTCGAATATCGGGTTTCCGGGAACGGCGGGACGGTCCTTCCAGATACCCTCGATCAGGTCGGCCGAGGTATCCAGCTTGATTTCTTTACGGCTTAGTTTATTTGCCAAGGCACTCGCTTCGGCGGCGCTATAGGTTTGCCCGTCCAGCCCTACGGCCTGTCCGGCGTGTAACTCATGCAAGAGGAATTCCGTGATAGACGGTGTCTCCGGAAGCGCCAACTTATAGAGTTCGATACCGGAACCTTCCAGTTGGCTGGCCGCTTGCAGGAAATACCGGGAATCGGTCCATAAGCCCGCCTTGTCCGCGGTGACCACGATCGTTCCCGCCGAGCCGGTGAAGCCGGATATCCATTCTCTCGATTTCCAGCGATCGGCCGGATACTCGCTTAGATGCGGGTCGGAACTGGGTATGATATAAGCGTCAACCTTCTGTTGTCTCATAGCCTCCCGTAGGGCGGCGATACGTTCAGGAATGTTTGTTTTCATCGCATTTTATTTTAGTCAACATTAATACTCGCAAAGTTAATGAATTATTTTGGATTTGTCTCGCCGGAAACCGGCTCTTCTACCTTATAATATAGATGGGAAGTACCTAGCTTTTCCCACCGCAGTTTCCTTTCCTCTACCAGCCGCCGCAAGTCGAGGGAAGCCTTACTTCTGGAGCATCCGCAGAGCGACATATACTTCTTCTGGTGGATAAAAGGGTTCGTCTCCAGATAACGGAATACCTCTTGCTCGCATTCCTTGGCGGAGGGATACGCAGGATCGCTAACCGTGTACTCGTCACGAAACACCGGCATGGTCTTCAGCCGGTCTCTTAGTTCCTTGGACGATCTGAACTTCACGTCCTTGAAATGGATGGATTCCGCCCGGATCTCATTCTTTTCCATCACGGGCCGGCTTTTCAGTGAGACGCTGAAAGTACCGATCCCCTCTAGCTCCACGTTATAACCGAACATGAGGAAGTCCACCATCATGTCTTGGAAAAGCTGCAAGATCCCTTTCATATCCGCGGGCGAGAAAGAAGACCGGGACTTCGCTCTATTGATGAACTCATCCGTATGTATCGTCCCGCAAGAGACCAAACGAGGATGTAGGGGTAATGACTTCCCGGATTCCTCTGGATTCGGGTTGGGGTTTCTGACTAGCTTGTAATTTGCTGACATCTGTGCTGTGTTTAAATGGTTATAGATCTTTTGTCTGATTCTTCTGGATCGCTTACCCGTTTCTATAGGCGAGCTTAGCGGTTTCTTCAAGAAGGATTCATCTTCCAACAGCCGTTGCATGATCATGCACCAACTGTTGGACGATCATCTACCATCTGTTGGATGATTGTCCAACGGATGGTAGATGATGAATACTTCAGCTTCAAAGGTACAACATATAAAGGAGAAAAGGGTTAGGATTTCAGATAAAAGAGCTAAAGGTTATGATAAACGTGTATGGGCTCACAACCTTGTGAACCGATCCCTTTAAATCAAGTTAAAGATAAGGCACCCAATAGATATCAAGGAATAATTTGCTAGCTTTGTAGAAACAAATAAGAAGTGCCATGAGGAATCTGCTTTATCTTTTTGTCTTTGCGGCTCTGCTTCTCGGCTTGAGCGCATGTTCTTCTTATTATTATTCGATGTTGAACTCGAATGACCCCGTCGGGGAGAAGAATGAGAGAGGTGATTTTGTGCAGGAAAACGATACGGTACGTATCTCTTATCGTTTCTGGGGAGAGAACGCCCCGGTTACTATTACCATTTATAATAAATTGAATGAACCCTTGTATGTGGATTGGGGGCGGTCGGCGCTGATTATCGATGACGTGGCTACCACCTACGACCCGAAAGTGGCCTCGGTGAGAGGCGAGAGCTCTAGCGTGGCATCCGGTAGCTCCTTTCATTGGAGCGATAGGAGCAGCAGCGGGTGGAGCTACTCGGAAGGTTCCTTCTCCGGTGATGTGAGTTTGCCAAAGGGCGTTGAGTTTATCCCGCCGCATTCCAAATTAGTCAATACGCCTTTGCAATTAGCCAACTTCCCGTTTAACGAGATCCCGAAAGAAGAGTATGTAAAGGAACAAATGACAACGAAAGCAAACACAACCGTAAATATCCGAGTGAAGGATTTTACAGAAGAAGATTCTCCGCTGAGATTCCGTAGCTACCTGACGTTGTTCGCCGGAGGGACTAATGGGAAGCCCTTGAAGCATTCCTCTTTTGAGCGGAACTTCTATCTGGCGAAATTGATCAAGGTCGGCGACGTGGCTCCCCAGTATTTCGATGAGGGACAGCAGCAATCCGGCGATTTCTTTTACGTGAAAGAGACTCATGGGGCTACGGCAGGCCTTGTCGTAGGAGCGATAGCGGTTACCGCCGCAGGGGTGGCGATAGAAGCTACGCTGGGTCCCGTGAACTATTAATATATTCATATCGAATGATACAAACTCTATCTGATTTAAAGACCGTGCGTTTCAACGAGCAAGCGGACGGTGTGATCATTTTGGACCAAACTCTGCTGCCGGGTAAGGAAGCGTATCTGACCCTTACCACTGCCGAGGAGATATGGGATGCCATCTATAAATTAAAGGTACGTGGAGCACCTGCTATCGGGATAGCGGCCGCTTATGGTATCTATGTCTGCGCCCGTCGGATCGATACGGCGGAGAAATCCGTTTTCGTGGATGAGTTTCGGAAGATCAAGGAGTATCTGGCCGGTTCCCGTCCGACGGCGGTGAATCTAGTGACGGCGCTGAACCGGATGGAGCGGGTATTGGTCGCTCATCCAACCTTGTCTGTCCCGGAATGGAAAGAGCTATTATATAAGGAAGCGATCGCGATCCGGGAGGAAGACGCCGCCGCTTGCCGGCAGATCGGCGAGAACTGTCTGGAGCTACTCCGTCCCGGGATGGGAATCCTTACGCATTGCAACGCCGGACATCTGGCGGTCTCGGAGTATGGCACCGCCTTGGCGCCGATTTATCTGGGGCAGGAGAGAGGCTATGGTTTCAAGGTCTTCGCCGACGAGACCCGTCCTTTGTTGCAAGGCGCCCGGCTCACGGCCTATGAGCTAAGCAGGGCCGGCGTGGACGTGACGCTGATTTGCGATAATATGGCCTCTATCGTCATGCGGAAAGGCTGGGTGCAAGCCGTGGTCGTAGGTTGCGACCGTGTAGCCGCCAATGGCGACGTGGCGAATAAGATCGGCACGTCCGGAGTGGCTATCTTGGCCCGGCATTACAAGATCCCCTTCTATGTATTAGGCCCGACATCCACCATCGATAGCTCGTGCCCGGACGGCGATTCCATTGTAATAGAGGAACGTAACCCCGATGAGGTCACCGAGATGTGGTATTCAAGGCGTATGGCCCCGAAAGACGTAAAAGTCTACAACCCCGCCTTCGACATTACTCCCCACGAGCTAATCACGGCTATAATTACGGAGAAAGGCATCTTTTATAAAAATAATCGCTGAAAGTTTTGCTAATCCCGAAACAATCAGTAATTTTGCCGCTCAATTTGAGGATATAAATAATTAAACAATATAACAATTTAAATTATGATCGTAGTTCCATTAAAAGAAGGCGAAAACATCGAGAAGGCGCTTAAGAAATTCAAGAGAAAGTTCGAGAAAACAGGTGTAGTCAAGGAATTGAGAGGCCGTCAGGCTTTCGAGAAACCGTCTGTTACGAAGAGAAAGCAGACTATGCGTGCTATCTACGTACAGCATTTGCAACAAGTAGAAGAATAATTATAGCTTCCGGGCTTGTTTTATTGAATTCTTATTCCTATTTTCGTTGCATGAATGTTGATGCAACGAAAATATGCTGATCGATGACTTTCTAAACTATCTCCGGTATGAGCGGAACTATTCCAATTATACGATTGGTGCCTATTCGAAAGATTTGGACCAATTCCAGAGGTATGTAAGAGAGCATCGAGAAGGTGTATTCAACCCCGGGGAAATCGACTCGGATTTCGTGAGAAGCTGGATCGTCAGTTTGATGGACGAGAAGCTTTCTCCCGTATCGGTAAACCGGAAATTAAGTTCTTTGAAATCTTTTTTTAAGTTTCTCATGAAACGGGGGATTGTCTCCGCGAATCCGTTGAGATTGGTGAGCGGTCCGAAAACGAAGAAACCCTTGCCTTATTTTATTAAGGATAGCGAGTTGGAGGCGTTGTTGGACGGGGACGGATTTGATGAGGATTTTGAAGGTGTGAGGAATCGGTTGGTCATTGAGATGCTATACGATACCGGGATGCGCCGCTCAGAGTTAATCGGCATACGAAACGTGGATGTGGATTATGAGGCGATGCAGGTCAAGGTAACCGGAAAGCGGAACAAGCAGCGGTTGATTCCTTTTGCGGAGGGTTTAAAAAACTTAATGCTTGCATACACGGAAGTCCGTGATCGTGAGGTTGAGGCAGCCGGTGAATGGTTTTTCGTTCGAAAGAACGGGAATCAGTTGTCGACGGGGATTGTTTATAATATAGTAAAAAAGCAATTGTCGGAGATACCCATGCTGGCGAAACGAAGTCCACACGTGTTACGACATTCATTTGCAACGAGTATGTTAAACAACGGAGCCGAGCTGAACACTGTGAAAGATTTATTAGGTCATAGCAGTTTAGCGTCTACCAGTGTTTACACGCATACAACCTTTGAGGAATTAAAAAAAGTGTATCATGCTCATCCAAGAGCAAAAAAAGAAGGAGGTTATTATGGACGTTAGAATTCAAGCAATTCATTTCGACGCAACTGCACAGTTGGAGGCGTTTATTCAGAAGAAAGTTTCTAAATTGGAGCAATACTTCGATGGTATTATATTGGCAGAGGTTACATTGAAGGTGGTTAAGCCTGAGACGGTGAAGAACAAGCAGGCCAGTATAATGTTGTCCGTGAAGAACGGGGAATGTTTCGCTGATAAAATAAACGATACTTTCGAAGGGGCGATAGACGATTGTGTTGAGGCTTTGGAGAAGCAACTGGTTAAATTCAAAGAAAAAATCAGAGCCAAATAAAAAAAACGGTAGATAAATTTGGTATGTAAGAAATAATATCTAAATTTGCAGCCGTTTCGCCGTGGTGACGAAACGGCTGCTTTTAGAAGTATCGCCTCTTTAGCTCAGTTGGCCAGAGCACGTGATTTGTAATCT
>ULQN01014037.1_pt1 | contig 117077 bp, 109 predicted proteins | sample 1954491 | NCBI WGS metagenome assembly ULQN01 (sample SAMEA4835656, study PRJEB28245) | human gut metagenome | biome: gut microbiome; material: fecal sample | place: Denmark | collected 2008
ACATTCGCTTTTTTCTAGGTTTATGTTCAGTTTTCAAGGTTCACTCTGTTGCGTTTGTTCGCAACTTTGTTGTTTGTGTTTGTCGCTGTATCCCGGCGACTTGTATATAATACCACGTGGGCAAGGTAATGTCAACACCTTTTTTACAACTTTTTTAAGATTTTTTAGTGAAACACTTGGATTCGTGGACAAATAAAGTATCATGTATACACGCTTTGAAGCACCTGAAAAAACTTCAAAATTTCTATAAAAATCTACGAAAAATCCTCAAAAACAGCTTGCAAAACGTCATTTTTCGGCAAAAATTTCTATAATCTTTTTTCGAAATTTCCTATCACCGATACATTTTCGTATTCAATAATAAAGATATTCGGATCACATTCTTCCAACAAATGACGTAATTTCATCGATTCAACCTTAGAAACAACTGTCAAAAGCACATTGGTATCCTCACCGCTATAGGCACCTATGCCCTTAATTTTAGTTACACCGCGATGCACAGCAGCAAAAATAACCTCTTCTACCAAATCTATTTTAGTGATTACAATCATCGTTACCGTAATACTTGGCAAATATGCCTTATCCAGAACAACGGAAGTAATTACGGCAAAGAAGATAGAGTAGACTGCTGCAGCAACATCATATAATAGAATACAGCTGCCAAAGACAAAGATATTAATAATATTGAAGACCTTGCCTACACTCATATTATGATACCGGTGCATCAGCAGCAGTCCCAGAATGCCCTCACCGCCACCGCTGCCCTTGCTCATCAGCGTCATGCCGCAGCCAAGACCGCACAGAATACCGCCTGCCAGACAAGCCGTAATCGTATCAGGCAGATAATTATATTCCGCAACAGGCACAAGACTCAGCAATACGCTATAGCTTGTGATGCAGACAGCAGATTTTACTAAAAAATCCTTGCCAAACTTGCGTATAGCCATCAGCATCAATGGTATATTCAGGAGAAAATAGATAATGCCGATATAGTTATCGGTAACAAAGCTCAGTCCTAGGACGTTTCTCATAAAATATCCCAGCAGCTGTGCTATCCCTAAAAAGCCTCCATTATACAGATTACATGGCAAAATAAACATATTAAAGCCTATAGAATATACCAGCGAGCCGCCTATAATAAGGCACAGGGCCTTCGGAGAAAGAAATTGTTTCAGATAGGTAACAGCCTTCATGCTACAGCCTCCTTTGCCGACTGACGGGGAAGGGGGTTGATTAATAACTACTATTATAATAACCTAAAATCTTCTGTTTGCGTATTAACCAAGTAAATAAAGCACTTTTTCCATACCAAAATAAGCAAAATGCTAAAGTCTTTACAATTTTTTCTGCTTATTTTTTGTAAATCAGGCAAAATCGTCATAATTTCGCCATATACTGCCTTTATAATAAAAACAACAAAGGTAAACAACCACTTTAAGAAAGAAGGTGCCAAATATGATGACAACATTAACCAAGTATATGAAGAAAACCACGGCAATTGCTATGGCTGCCATGGTGCTTTCTCTGCCGCTGGCAAGCGTAGCATCCGCTCACGAAAGGCACGATTCTCCGCCACCACGTCATTCAGACCGCTATGACAGACACGACCGCTATGACAAGCATGACCGTTATGACAGACACGACCGTTACGACAGACATGACCGCTATGACAAGCGTCATAAGAACGACAATTACGTAACGAAAAAGGACAGCAACAAAAAAGCTACCACCAGCTTCATCATCGGTGCTGTACTGGGTGCGGTAATTGCCAAAAACACCTGATTAACATCCTTCTTTTCATCCTCATCACTCATACACAAAAAGAGCTGCAGTTTTACACTACGCAGAGTAGTGCAACTGCAGCTCTTTCAATTTTTACTATATTATATGTAACAGAAGAATCCTCAGCTGATTACATATCACGGCTGGCGATAATATCTACACCAAGGCCGAGAATATCCTTAACTACAACGTCACCGGTTTTAATCGGAGCGGTAACCTTGACGGTGCGCAGGAAGCGTGCACAGTCCATGATGCGTTCCTTCGGCAGTACGTTAGCAGATACTACGGGCAGCAAAGGCAGCATACCGCCTTCTACAGCAACGGTAGAGGTCAGCATACGCTTCGGAGCAGTAACTTCATCGTTAGCATATTTAGCGCCACGCGGGCAGGTGTTGCCGATAACATTGGTAACTGCGCCATTTTCAATGGTAACAGTCATCTCGCAGCCCATAGGGCACATAATGCAGTTCATAACACGAGTTTCAACAGCCATTTTATACCCTCCTTACAGCACCAGACCTACGGTAACTTCGTCACCAATCTGGGCAAATTTTGCAGCCGGAATTTCTACGGCAATCATTTCACTGGGCTTTGCTACGGGCAAAGGACGGCTCAGCAGAACGTTATCGCCGCTCTTAACCTCCAGCTTAACTTTGCGGTGCGGTGCAGCAACACGCATGAACAGCTTAACCTTCTCGTCAGCAGGAATTTCAGCAGGCATGGTCAGCTTCTGCGGTACGCAGGTACGTACGCCGTCAATAGCCTTTACGGTTACGGTACGGTTTTCGGTTGCCATTTTCTCCTGAGCCTTCAATGCAGCATATTTACCTGCGATTTCAGCTTCTTCGGATACAAAGTCAACCAGATCATGTACGTGTACTACGTTGCCGGCAGCAAAGAAACCGTCTAAGCTGGTTTCACGATGCTGGTCAACAACCGGACCGTTGGTCAGCGGGTTCATTTCCAGATCAAGGCCGCGGGACAGCTCGTTCTCAGGAATCAGACCTACAGACAGCAGTACGGTATCGCACTCGATATCAAATTCGGTACCCGGAATCGGAGTCATACGCTCGTCAACCTTAGCAACGGTGATACCGGTTACGCGCTCTTCACCATGGATAGCAACGATGGTGTGAGAGAGGTACAGAGGAATATCATAGTCGTTCAGACATTGAACGATATTACGGGTAAGACCGTTGGAGAAGGGGCAGATTTCCAGACAAGCCTGAACCTTGCAGCCTTCCAAGCTCATACGACGGGCCATAATCAGACCGATATCGCCGCTGCCGAGGATAACAATTTTGTGACCCGGCAGATAGCCTTCCATATTAACCATACGCTGAGCAGCGCCGGCAGTGAAAACGCCTGCGGGACGCTCGCCCGGAATACGGATAGCGCCACGGGTACGCTCACGGCAACCCATGGTCAGGATAACAGTTTTGCCTTCCAGCTTCAGTAAGCCTTTTTCCGGATTAACGGCAATAACGGTTTTATTGTTTTGTACATCTAATACCATGGTATCAACCAAGGTTTCGATTTCAGGTTTATCAGCAACGAGCTCGATGCAGCGATGTGCATAGCCGGGGCCGGTCAGCTCTTCCTTGAAGTGATGCAGACCGAAGCCATTGTGAATGCACTGTTGCAGGATACCGCCGAGTTCGCGGTCACGCTCGATAACAACGATTTTTTTAGCACCATTCTGCCATGCGCTGTAAGCAGCAGACAGACCGGCAGGGCCACCGCCAACAATAATTACATCATATAATTGGTTCATTATTATTCCTCCCCGCCATCTGCAGAATATTTTTCGTAGAACATATTGGAATCAGTACGTTCTTTTAATACTTCGGGAACAGAAATGTTCAGCTCGCGTGCCAGAATCTGGGTAACACGCGGACCGCAGAAGCCACCCTGGCAACGGCCCATGCCTGCACGGGTACGGCGTTTTACACCGTCAACAGTGCGTGCGCCTACAGGAGAATTGATTGCTTCTACAATTTCACCTTCGGTAACAGTTTCGCAACGGCAGATTACGCGGCCGTACAGATTGTCTTCGGCAATCTTGGCAGCCTTTTCATCAGCAGTCATATAGTTGAATGCTTTATGCTTCGGCAGAGCAGCCTTGAAGTCAGCCTTCTTGGCAGCACCGCTTACGCGAGCAATTTCGTTGGCAATCAGCTCACCTACAGCAGGAGCTGCGGTCAGACCGGGAGATTGCATACCGGCAGCATTGTACAGGCCTTCAACCTTTTCGGAAGGGCCGAGTACGAAGTCACCGGTGCTGGAAACGGCACGCAGGCCGGCAAATTCGGTAATAGCTGCACCCATCGGCAGGTTCGGAATCAGCTTCTTGGCAGAAGCAATGATTTCATTCATGCCGGCAGTAGTAACAGCCTTATCTTCTTTGGAATCCTGCTCATTAGCGTTAGGACCGATGAAGGTGTTGCCGTGGGTAGTAGTGCAAACCAGAATACCTTTGGATTTTTTGGTCGGGGTGGGGAATACCACGCCGTAAACCAGACTGCTGCAGGCAGTCTTATCAAACAGAATATATTCGCCCTTACGCGGAGTGATGGTAAAGGTATCATCACCGGCCAGCTTAGCGATTTCGTCAGCATAAACACCGGCAGCATTAACCACATATTTAGCAGCAATAGTGCCTTTATTGGTTTCTACACCAGTAATTTTGCCGTCTTCCTTAACGAAGCCCAGTACCTTGCAGTCGCGGATAACCTCTGCACCGTTTTGTACAGCGCATTGAGCGAAAGCAATAGCAGCACCGAACGGCCAGCATACGCCAGCACTCGGAGCCCACAGAGCACCCTTGACAGGGGTCAGGTTAGGCTCCTGCTCAAGAACTTCTTCTTTAGACAGGATTTGCAGGCCTTCAACGCCGTTCTTTTTACCGCGTTGCAGCAGCTCCTGCAGAGTCTGCATTTCCTCGTCGGTGGTTGCAGCAACCAGGGAACCGGTCCATTTAATATCCAGGTCCAGTTCGTTTTGCAGCTCGTGGTACAGAGCGTTGCCACGAACGTTGGTAATAGCTTTGAGGCTGCCGGTAGGAGCGTCAAAGCCAGCATGAAGAATTGCACTGTTAGCTTTAGTAGTGCCGATAGCGATGTCCGGCTCTTTTTCCAGCAGAACGCATTTCAGGTCATACTTGGAAAGCTCGCGCAATACAGCAGTACCTACAATGCCGCCACCAATAACGACTACATCAGCAGATTTTACAAATTCCATTCCGTCACTTCCTTGCTGAATTTTCTCATAAAAATACAACTAAATTTTATCACAAATCTGCAAAAAATAGAAGAGGGAAGCGAAAATAAAAAGTCCATGGCGGGACATGATGTGCCCCAAAGATGTTTTCTTCATTATATACAAAAAGCTGCTACCATTTCAGTCTTACTATAAGCAAAACTAAAATGACAACAGCTAAAAATTTTACTCTCTCTTTTTCACAAACCATCTCAGCGGCAGCTTTTTCTCCAGCCAGCCGATAAAGATATCTGCCAGCGGTGTCAGCAGAATCCAGCTTAAGACAAGCAGGACAAAAGAAACAGAACCTACAAAAACATCGGTAAACCAATGCGCACCGCCCATAATACGGGGCAGAGAGAAAATAATAAATACAGCCAGCGCTTTAACGAAAGCATCCTTGCCGATATATTTCCACATATACACAGCAAATATCAACAGCATCATGCCATGATCACCGGGGAAGCTGCTGCCGGAGCGGTCCTTAGCAGGCCAGCCGCTCAGCTGGCTAACCCAGTTTACATTATGATACAGCTGGTCAAAATAAACAGAAGCACTAGCGCGGTCAATTGGCAGCAGCTTATCAAACTGCTTAATAATTACCGCGCTCACCAGCATGGCAACACCTATACAAAACAGCCAGCGCTTGCCTTCAACATTGCTTTTGCGGTAATAGCTGTAAAAAATCGCCAGCATCGCCACAAAGGCCACCACATCAAAGGCACGCAGATTAACAAAGGCCGTAAAATAAGTAAAGGCCGTTCCCTGCGCCAGCTGCTGGTTAAAGAAATAAAAGACACCTTGGTCCAGTTCCAGCCACGGTCCATGATAGCCGGCGGTAGGGGTGCTTGCCAGCCAGCTTCCCAAAAGCAGTGCGCCAAGGATATTACAAATAATTATCCCAATCAGGTTATTTTTCTTCATATAATCTCCTCGTATTTCAATATCAACTGTTCCTCAGATATCACCTAAAGTTCAGTTAACAAATTTACGTAAATATGATACCATATTCTTGAGGAATATATAAGTCTTTTATGTAGATTTTTCCCATCAGCTTCCAAAGGAGGGAGAATTATGCGCAAGCTGCTTTTACTGTTAACCTGCTTACTGATGTGCTGCTGCAGCGCGCTGGCGCTCGCCGCAGATAAAACTAAGGCTGCCGATGATCCGGACACAATCAAACCGATGGAAACCATCAGCGCTGCCGAAATGAACGAACGATTGCAGGCCGGCGATAGTGAAGACCTGCTATATGTAAAAATCAAAGAAGACAGGGTAGAGGTTTATCAAGGTCTGGCAGCAGACCGCTCTTTGCGTAAGCAGCTGATTTTGACCATGCCCAATACAGAAATGCTGCGCTTATATACCAATAACAAGGCAACCTTTGCGCAGATGAACAAAATGCTCAGCGATTACGAAAGCTCCAACGCCAACTTCAACGGCTATAAGATTATCACCGATAAGGATACGCCGAAAAAGCTGGAAAACGGCGGCAAAATCTATCGCCTGTGGTTTATGAAGATTGAACGCGAAAAGCAAAGCCGCAGAGGTGGCTGGAACTTCCCAATCGGCATAGGTATCGGCATAGGCGGCGGACATCACCACGGCCCCTGGATTGGAGTAGGGTGGTAAGAAGTATATCGTATATATTACAAAGAGTGTACTAAGCTATTTTGCGACTTAGTACACTCTTTTATTCATAGCCAGTATTACAATCTCAAGAAGTTTTACGATTACTACCTCAAACTTCCCACATGTAAAAAATCAATAGACCTTTGAAAACTGATTTTCTGTGTGGGAAGTTTGAGTTAATAAATATTAACCTCTAAGTCCTATTTGCCTAGCAACTTTTTTTATCTGTAAAACAAAAGAATCGTTACTTCGTCCTTTTCCTTCCAAACTGTTTATTGGTGTAGCGGCCCATCGATAAATTTGCTCTATACTCCCATAACCTCTTTTAAACAATACAGCATATTTTGCACAATTCTCTTTAGTAGGTGCATCAGATAAAATGATTTTTAATTGTTCGTCAGTCCATGGTTTTCCTTTATTAGAAACATCATATTGATCTTCATGATCTTTCTGATAGTCAATCAAAACCTTTTTTACAATGAATTTTCGTATCTAATGAAGAATCATCCAATTCTAAATCCAGTAATTTATAAATTTCTAATTTATAATCTTGTTTTTTCATCATTTTCCTCTAAATAAACTTTTACTATTCCGTCATTACGCATTTCTGAATGTACTATTTAAGTATTATCATCTAATGTTAAAAATAGATACATCAAAATAATCATCTCCTTGCAATACATTCATTTTAGCATATCCATATAGCTTTAGCAATTAAAACAAGCGTAGACCTTCCTAAACATAAAAAGAGATACTGTGCGCACAAGCAAAAAAGACCTGCAGCCTCACTCCTTTGCAAAACTAAAATAAAAAAAGCCTTCGTTTATCCATACCGCATTTTCATTATGCAGTAAGGGACGAAAGCAAACTTCGTGGTACCACCCAATTTCACCGCTACCTCACGATAGCAGCCTCCTCAAGTACGCCGGACTAAGCCATTAATACTTCAGCACTGTAACGGGTGCGCCCGGACGACCTAAACTTACGCTTCAGCCAATCAGCTCCAAGACCATCTTCGGCAAATTCTCCTGCGCTTCCTTGCACCAAACGGAAGCTCTCTGCGGCAGTACTCCTTGCGTACTCTTCTTTTCATCGCTCGTATATGAACTTGTGAGTAAAAATATACAACTTGTCAAAGCATCTGTCAACAAAAAACAGAAAATTTTTCTTAAAGCCTAGTATTTTAGTAGATTTGTAAATGATGTTACACAATTCACTTACTTATACAACTTCTATTCTGGCCCATACAACAGAAATATTATTTTTATTTTACATTTCTTCATTATAGCGCCCTGAAATATAATAAAAAGTGTAAAAGTTGCCTATTTACAAGCTAGGCTTTATCATGTAAATTATCAAGCAACATCACACAAGCAATGCTTGTTGAATTTGTTTCACGCAGTAAAAAATTGACAATATCATGCTAAACAGGTGAGAAGATGGCAGAGAAAAAATGCAGTAACGTGCATAAACTAGCTTCCGGCAGTCCTGATGAAATATCCGGTATCTTGCCGCCTGACCTTGAAATGAGAAGATGACACTATGGAATTTGCAACAAAATGTATTCACGAAATCGGTGCGGCCGACGCAACCGGCGCCTGTCTGGGAGCACTTGATGCCTGGCTCGTTATCCGCGGCATCAAAACTCTGCCGCTACGTATGGAGCAGCACCAAAAAAATGCTTTTGCCATTGCGAAATGGCTGCAGAAGCAACTGCGTGTACAATATGTTTTATATCCCGGTCTGGAAAATCATCCCGGTTATGTAATCAACAAAGCGCAGACCACCGGCTTCGGCGGCATGATTTCCTTTGCTGTAGACAACACGGAAACAGCACGCCAAATTCTTGAGGGCATCAAGCTCATCAAATTTGCCGAAAGCCTTGGCGGTACGGAAAGCCTGATAACCTATCCGATTCGCCAGACGCATACCGACCTTACTGCCGAAGAATGTGCCGAAAAGGGGATTACGGATTGTCTGCTGCGCTTCTCTACAGGCATTGAAGCAACGTAGGATCTGATTGACTATTTGGCGCAATCCTTCGCTGCAATAGAATAATTTATACGAATAAAGTTTGGTAATAGACTATGACTAAATATGATTTTGACAAAATAATAGACAGACGTAATACAGACTGCCTAAAATACGATTTCGCCATTCAGCGTGGCCGTCCGGCAGACGTTTTACCTTTTTGGGTGGTAGATATGGATTGTCCTATTGCCCGGGAAATACAGGAAGCACTTGTTGAACGCTGCCAGCATGCCATCTTCGGCTATAGCGAAAGCACAGAAGCATATTTTCACGCTGTCCGCGACTGGTATACTAAGCATTTTAACTGGAGCACCAAAGCAGAATGGCTCACCAAAACTCCCGGCATAGTTTTTGCCCTTGCTATGGCAGTAAAGGCCTTCACCCAAAAAGGTGAGGGCGTACTTATACAGCAGCCGGTTTACTATCCTTTCAGCGAGGTTATCGAGGATAATGAGCGCAAGCTGATTAATTCACCGCTCATTCTGAAAAACGATCATTATGAAATGGACTTTGCCGATTTGGAAAAAAATCGTCGCTAACAATGTTAAGCTGATGCTTTTATGCTCACCGCATAACCCCGTAGGCCGTGTCTGGACACGCGCTGAGCTGCAAAAAGTGGGCGATATCTGCCTTAAGCATGGTATAATTACCGTAAGTGATGAAATTCACGGTGATTTCGTCTGGGGAAATAACTCTCAGACAGTTTTTGCCAGTTTGGGTGAACAGTACGAGCAAAATTGTGTAATCTGTACTGCACCAAGCAAAACCTTCAATATTGCCGGTCTGCAGGTATCCAATATCTTCATTCCCAACAAAAATTTACGTCGCCGCTTCCGCAAGCAGGTAGCGGCAGCAGGCTATAGCCAGGTAAATACCTTAGGTCTTGTTGCCTGCCAGGCAGCCTACACTTATGGCGAAGATTGGCTGCAGCAGGCGAAGGCTTATATCGAAGATAACATTAAATTCGTTGATGCTTATCTGAAGCAAAACCTGCCGCAGATTAAGCTGCTCCGGCCTGAGGGGACATATCTTGTTTGGCTTGATTGCAGCGCCCTGGGACTTACAGCTGCCGAACGCGAGCAGTGGCTCTGGCATAAAGCACATCTCTGGCTTGATGGCGGCGGCATCTTCGGCAAGGAAGGTGAAGCCTTTGAACGTATCAACATTGCCTGCCCCCGTGCACTACTATTACAGGGACTGGAGCAGCTGAAGCAAGCTGTGCTTGAATTAAATTAAATTAAATTTATTAATTCCATTCTTTTTACGATAAATCTACAAAAAACTGCTGCCTTCTCTGTAACAAAAATGAAGGCAGCAGCTTATTTTTATTTTCGGTATACCTTTGCAAACTCTTTATTTCGTCTTGTAAATTGACGCCGATTTGTATATAATGCAGATAAGCTATTCTATGCTTGTTTGCAGCACTATCCTTATTCAATAGATAAGCATGGTAAAACAAACCGTATTTAAAGCTGTAACAGAAAATAATAAAATATAATAAACTTGCATTTTTACGTATTTACTGCCAAGCATAGGCGTAAATAATCAGGAAGGGAGCATTATATGAAGTGTGAACAAATAGCAAAAAATATTGTTGCCGATCTTAAGGAGCTGGCAGCCTTAACCTCTGACGCAGACGGTGCACACCGCATTGCCTGGACACCTACATTCAAGAAAGCAACGGAATGGTTTGCTAAAAAGATGCAGGCCGCAGGTGCCAAGGTATGGACAGATGCCGCAGGCAACAGCTGGGCAAAATTTGCCGGCGCCAGCGAGGAGTGCATTGTTATCGGCAGCCATCTCGATTCCGTACCAGACGGAGGCTGGCTGGACGGCGCTTTAGGCGTTGTAGCAGGCATGGGTATCGGTGCCTACGGTCTGACAGATAAAAAGCCTGCCAAAACTCTTTACGTTGTCGGCTGGGCTGACGAGGAGGGTGTAGCCTTCGGCAAAAGCTGTCTTGGCAGCAGCGCTGTCAGCGGCATTGTCACGAGTAAAGATGTGCTGCCCTTAATCCATCAGGAAAACGGCCGCAGCTTCAGCGATGTCTGGCAGGAATACGGCCTTGATGCCACCAGAATAGAGGAGGCACACACAGCCTTTACCAAACTGCCGGTTAAAGCTTACCTGGAGCTGCACATCGAGCAGGCACCACTGCTGGCTTTAGCCAAAAAAAGCGTAGCCTGCGTTTACGGCGTCTGCGGCTGCAACCGCCAGTACATCACCTTCCGCGGACAGCAGGGCCATTGCGGTTCTCCGGTTGCTTTGCGTCAGGATGCCTTTATTGCGGCAGCGCAGACCACCCTTGATTTACGTGAAATCGCTCTTAAATATGATTCCTATTGCACTGTCGGCAATATCGAGGTAAAGCCTGACCTGACTACTATTTCTCCGGGCTATTGCCGCATTTCGCTGGACCAGCGCAGCATTAAGCCGGAAACAATGCAAACGATAGTTGCAGAAGCGCAGGCTGCGGCGCAAAAGCATGCACAGGAGGGTAAGCTCACTGTAGAATTTGAGCCTATCTGGCATGCTGAGCCGATTCTTTTTGATGAGCAGCTGGTAGAGGACTGCAACGCTGCCGTAGAAGAAGAAACAGGTGCAAGACACAGCATGTATTCCGCACCGCTACATGATGCCGTGCCTCTGAATGCCGTTGTACCTTCGGTAATGATGTTCGCTCAGTCCGATCCCGGTATTTCTCACTGCAAGGAAGAAAATACCCCACAACCGCAGCTGGAGGAGGCAATCCGTGCCTTCATCCGCCTGGCAGAAAAAGAGCTGGGAACTAGCTTTGCTGACTAATGCCAAAGCTTAGCTATAAACTTTACAAGGTAGTTTTATATTTTGTACTACAACGGTAGTACAGCCTAAAAATAAAGGCAGCTTCTGCGACGCAGAAGCTGCTTTGCTTTTTATACGGCATATTTATTTTATTAAATCCTTCAGCCCGCGTATCCGCATAACCTTCCAGGTAAAGCACAGACTGCGCAGCGACTGGTCCAAAAACATCGGTACCCAGGCGCCAACAATACCCAGCTTGCAATAATAGATAAAGAAGGCTGTCATCAATGGACGCAAAATGGTAATCAGCACAAAGGAATAGACGGCAACGGCAGTAGTCTGACCGCTGCCACGCAATATGCCTGCCGTGATAATCGTATGCCCCTGCGGTATGCAGACGGCTGCCACCCAGAACATTACCGTCTCACTGAGAGCAAGTGCCTGCGCATCCTGCGAATAAACGCTGAAAATCGGCACGCGTGCGGCATACAGGATAATAAAAGAGGCAACGGAAAGTCCCAGGCCCCATTTAAAGCCTATACTGCGGCAGCGCTTCCAGTTTGAATAATCAGCGGCACCGCGCATTTGCCCGGCAAGCACCATATTAGCCTTGCCAAAGCCGAAGATAAAATCATAAGAAAAATCACATATATTATAGCAAATGCTGTGTACTGCATAGGGCAGAGTACCAAGACGCGCAGTCATCCAGCCATAGGCCAGCATACCGATGCGTTCCGCTCCCAGCTCACTGAAAACACCGCCGAATACCGGCATAAATTCCCGCCAAAAGATTTTATCCGGCAGCTGCAGCAGACCGTCACTGAAAAAGCCCTCATGCTTCATAATCCAGACGGTGATACCAAGAGTACACAGAGAGCCGATAATCGTACTGATTGCCGCACCACGCACACCCCAGCCGGCAAAGCTGCCAAAGCCTGTAATGAGAAAATAATTGCAGACGATATTCACTACATTGCCGACAATATTGCTTTTCATAATAGCGCTCGTCCGGCCTACACCCAACAAGGTTCCCTGCAGCAAGAGTGACAGTGAGTTTAGCAGTACTGCAGCTACGGCAATATTGCCGTAAGCCAGCGCCAGCTCCAAATAGTCGCTCTGCGCACCCATCAGCACCACCAGCTTCTCAAAAAAGCTGTAGAAAAGCAGATGCAGGACTACAAGCAGAATACTGCTGACAGTAAAGCTTTGGCGCAGCAAAACCTTAATGGCAGAATGCTGTCTGGAACCTAATTTATTCGCTGTCAGTATAGTAACAGCAGATGCCAGTGAACGTGATACTGTCAGCAGTACCAGGCGCAGCGGCAGAAAAATACTTACCGCCGCTATAGCCTTAGCACCCAATACGCCTACCATAATCAAATCAGCCGCAGCCAGAAAGGTCATAAAAATGCCCTCCAACGCAGCGGGGAGGGCAATACGCAAATATTTACCTGTTAATGAATCATTAAAGCTCTTCATTTTCTAGAAAACATATACGTTAAAACAAATAAACAAATTTATTCAGCATCCTCTTCATGATGGATTGCTGCCAGAGAAACAACTTTGTCCTCATCGTTCAAGGTCATCAGCTTTACACCCTGGGTATTACGGCCATATTGGGAAATCTGGTCCACATCGGTACGGATAATCAGACCGGCTGCAGTAATCATCATGATTTCCTGATCCGGGTTAATAACCTTCATGCCGATTACCAGACCGGTTTTTTCGGTAATCTTCATGTTGATGATACCCTTGCCGCCACGAGTCTGCTTACGATATTCCTTAACCTCGGTACGCTTGCCCATGCCGAATTCAGTTGCCGTCAGCACCTCGGAATCCTCATCGGAAACGCTATCCATAGCTACAACCTCATCGCCGTAGTTAAGGGAAATACCCTTTACACCGTGCGCGGTGCGTCCCATGGTACGTACATCCTGCTCATCGAAGCGGATGGCAATACCGTTACGGGTTGCCAAAATAATTTCACTGTTGCCGTCAGTCAGCTCTACACCGATCAGGTCCTCATCATCGTCCAGATTAATAGCAATCATGCCGTTTTTGCGGACGCTTTCCAGATCCTTGAGGTTGATTTTCTTGACAGTACCCTTATTGGTAGCCATAAACATGTACTGCTCTTCTCTGAATTCCTTCACCGGAATAACAGCCGTAATCTTTTCGCCAGGCATTAAAGCCAGCAGGTTGATAATAGCTGTGCCCTTGGCTGTGCGGCTTGCTTCGGGGATTTCATAGCCCTTTTGGCGATATACACGGCCACGGTTGGTAAAGAAGAGAATGTTATGGTGGGTGGTAGAGAGGAAGAGATGCTCTGCCGAATCATCAATCTTCTTGCCGCTGCCGCCGGTTTTGCCTACGCCACCGCGTTTTTGGCTGCGGAAGTTGTCGAGAGTCTGGCGTTTGATGTAGCCCTGATGGCTGATGGTTACAACGATATCCTCCTCGGCAATCAGGTCCTCGATATCCATTTCGGAGCTGTCGATGGAAATTTCGGTACGACGCTCGTCACCAAAACGCTTCTTCATTTCCTGCAGGTCTTCCTTGATAATGTTCATAACCTTGTGCTCATCTGCCAATACGCTTTCCAGCCAGTCAATAGTTTCCAGCAGGTCAGCATATTCTTCGTCAATCTTCTTGCGCTCCAGGCCGGTCAGGCGCTGCAGACGCATATCAAGAATAGCCTGTGCCTGACGTTGGCTCAGCTTAAAGTTTTCCATCAAAGCAGTGCGGGCAATTTCAGCAGTTGCGCTGCCACGGATGGTGCTGATAACAGCATCAATATTATCCAGGGCAATCTTCAAGCCCTCTAAGATGTGAGCTCTGTCCTTAGCCTTGCCCAGCTCGTAGCGAGTACGTCTGGTAATAACGTCCTTCTGATGCTCCAGATAGTATTCCAGAACCTGCTTAAGGTTCAGGACACGCGGCTGACCGTTAACCAGCGCCAGCATGATGATACCAAAGGAGCTTTGCAGGGCGGTATGCTTGTACAGACGGTTGAGAACAACGTCAGGTACAGCATCACTCTTCAGCTCAACAACAATCTTCATGCCGTCTTTAAGGCTGGAGAAGTCATCAACCTTAGTAATGCCTTCGATTACGCCGTCTTTAGCCAAGTTAGCAATATCCTTAATCAGGTTAGCTTTATTAACCTGGTAGGGTATTTCGGTAATAACGATATGATGCTTACCCTTGTTGGCAGGCACAATTTCAGCCTTGGCGCGGATTTTTACTACGCCGCGGCCGGTGTTATAAGCGCTGGTAATACCTTCCTTGCCCAAAATGCAGGCACCGGTTGGGAAGTCAGGGCCTTTGATAGCCGTCATCAGCTGCGGAATTTCTACATCAGGGTTATCAATCAGCATAACCAGGCCGTTAACAACCTCGCACAGGTTGTGCGGCGGAATGTTGGTAGCCATACCGACTGCGATACCGGCACTGCCGTTAATCAGCAGAGCAGGGACCTTAGAAGGAAGTACACTGGGTTCTTTTAAGGATTCATCATAGTTAGGTACAAAATCAACTGTATCCTTTTCGATATCCTCGAGCATTGCCTCAGCAATTTTAGCCATACGCACCTCGGTATAACGCATTGCTGCCGGACTGTCGCCGTCAATACTGCCGAAGTTGCCATGGCCGTCTACCATCAGATAGCGGGTAGAGAAATCCTGCGCCAGGCGCACAATTGCATCATATACAGAACTATCACCATGCGGATGATATTTACCTAAAACGTCACCGACGATACGAGCGGATTTTTTATAGGGCTTCGTCGGAGTCATGCCTGCTTCCTGCATTGCGTATAAAATACGGCGATGTACAGGCTTCAGACCATCGCGGACATCAGGTAAAGCACGTTGGATGATAACGCTCATCGCATAATCGATATAGGATTTTTGCATTTCCTCTTCGATATATACGGGAAGAACTTTACCAGTGGTATTTTCTAAATCCACTTTATCACCTTTCCTTTACAAAAAACAATATTACAACCAGATATCTGAGGCAGAAGGCCTCACCTCAGGTTATTTTAACAATATCTCATAAACCTGCTTGCCAATCAGCAGGGTGGTAACCAATAAATACAAGGGACGCACATAGGAAGCACCCTTTTTAATCGCCAGACGGGTACCGACAACAGCACCGGCAATCATTGCCGCAGCCATAATCAGGCCGTAGCTCCAGATAATTGTGCCGCTGACAGCGAAGGATACAAGAGCACCAACGCCGCTGGCAAAATTCAACGCCTTGGCATTACCGGCAGCCGTTACAAAGTCATAGCCTAAATACAAAAAGCCAAAAATCAGGAAGGAGCCTGTACCGGGACCGAAGAAGCCATCATAAAAGCCCATGACAAACGCCATGACGATGGCACCGATTAAAGCCTGCATACCAAGCTTTTCTATCGTACCGGCATCGCCCCAATCCTTACGGCGATAGGTATAAACAGCAACAGCAACCAAAAGCACGACGATGATATTTTTCATCAGCTGCTCCGGCAGCAGATAAACTACGTAGGCACCTAAGGCTGAACCGATAAAGGAAAGCGGCATCAGCGTAAAGGCTGCCTTTTTTATTTTACCGGCGCGCCAAAAGGAGAGCACGCTGGTAAAGCAGCCGATAGAGGCTGCCAGCTTGTTTGTTCCCAAAGCATAGGGAACGGGCAAGCCCAGGCTCAACAGGGCAGGGGTGGAAATTAAACCGCCGCCGCCGACAGTAGAATCAATAAACGAAGCTATAAAGCCGGATACAATCAAGAAAATAACTGTCGTAGTATCTAAATTCGCCACAAAAGTTTCCAAAAAATTCCCCTCATTTCAGAGTGGCTAGTAATTAGTTGTTAGTGGTTAGCAAGCGGAACTCATTATTCCAAATATCAGGCTGCACGGCTTCACTGCACACTATTTACTAATCACTGCTTACTTTTCACAACACTATACACTATTCACTTTTAACTATTTACTGCCTTCTGCCCAACGGATATAGAGTCCTAAAGCACCGCTGTAACATGTGCAGCGGATTTTTTCGGCACCTTCCAGAACCTCATTGCTGATAGCATAAGGATAGAGCTGACGCAGTGTTGCCTGTTGCAAGGGCCAGCGCACGCCGGTAAAATCTACTATCGTACTATCGCTTAAGGGCAGCAAGGAAACAGCTTCGGCCGCAGCCTGCAGCTTCAGCTCTACGCTTTCGCCCTCTGTCAGCAGCAGCATAAATTCCTTGTCATCCGCCAGTATAACACGGCAGCCACGCTGCTTTTTTACTCCCAGCAGAGTGTAAACGTTGCTGTATAAATGGTCGAAGCGTCCGCCCCAAATACCGCTGGCAAGAATATCTCCCTCAGGAAGATTATGCAGCAGCAGCTGTAGGTCGGTATCATCCTTGGCAGGATTGAAGCTGTGTACAGCAGTACCTGCAGCACGCGCCTGCCGGTAAACAGCCTGCGATGAGCTGTCGCAGTCACCGAACAGCTCCGCCGGCACACAGCCGGCTGCAAAGCAATACTCGGCACCACGGTCGGCGCAGTAAATTTTCTTGCCGCTGCTGATGCTGTGCAGCCACTCAGTTTTCGGTCCGCGTCCGCCTGCAACCACCAGCAAAGTGTCAGCAGGGGAGAGTACAGCAGCGTGATGTTTCACGTGAAACATCACGCGCAGCTCCAACTCAGGCAGTACAAAAAGCTTGTCAGCCATTATTTTTTCGCTACAGCGACAGGCTTAATCACTATCTGGCCGTTTTCCTTGAGAACCTTCCAGGTGCAGTCACCATTCTTGTTCTTCAGCCATTCCATGCTGATTTCCAGAAGAAAACGGTTCAGGCGCTCCTGTGCATCTTCAGGCAACAGCAGCTCTTTTTTAGCAGGTCCCTTAGCACCCTTTAATTTGCTTTGCTTAACCTTTTCGTCAGCATACATGCCGTTTTCAAAGGTCAGCTCCTCGCTGAAGCCCTTCAGCATATCTGCATCGGAAAGTCCTTTTTTTATCTTAACCATTTTAAGCACCTCTTTTTATGCAACAATCAGGCTTACAAATCCAGATTACGCACCTTCTTAGCATTGTCCTCGATGAACTGACGGCGCGGCTCAACCTTATCGCCCATCAGAATGGAGAAAATGCGGTCTGCCTCTGCGGCATCCTCCAGATGAACCTGCAGAATAGTACGTGCCGCAGGATCCATAGTTGTTTCCCACAGCTGGCCGGGGTTCATCTCGCCTAAGCCTTTGTAGCGCTGTACATACGGATTGGTATCGCGGCCAACCTCGTCGAGGATTTGCTGCAATTCTTCATCGCTGTAAGCGTAGTAATGCTGCTTCTGGTTTTTACGGATTAAATACAGCGGCGGCTGTGCAATAAACACATGGCCTTCCTTAATCAGGGGCTGCATATAACGATAGAAGAAGGTCAACAGCAGCGTACGGATATGCGCACCGTCGACGTCGGCATCTGTCATGATGATAATCTTGCCATAACGTGCCTTGTCCAGATTGAAGTCATCGCCGATACCGCAGCCAAATGCGGTAATCATATTGCGGATTTCTTCACTGCTCAGCACCTTATCAAGACGTGCCTTTTCAACATTAAGGATTTTACCGCGCAGCGGCAAAATAGCCTGGAAGTCACTGTTACGTCCCTGCTTAGCGCTGCCGCCTGCAGAATCACCTTCGACCAGATAAATCTCGGTATCCTCAACGTTACGGCTCTTGCAGTCAGCCAGCTTGCCGGGAAGTCCGCCCAAATCCATAGCGTTCTTACGGCGTGTAAGCTCACGTGCCTTGCGTGCTGCCAGACGGGCGCGTGCAGCAATAATAGCCTTTTCCACCAGCTTTTTGGCAACCTGCGGATTTTCCTCCATAAACTCGGCCAGAGTATCGCCGACCAGGTTATCAACGATAGGCATAACCTCGCTGTTGCCCAGCTTAATCTTCGTCTGGCTTTCAAACTGCGGGTTCTGCACCTTCAGGCTCAGAACTGCAGTTAAGCCCTCACGCACATCATCACCGCTCAGCGCATCCTCATTTTCCTTGAGCATATTGGTTTTACGCGCATAAGCGTTAATTGTGCGTGTCAGCGCCTTACGGAAGCCGCTGAGATGAGTACCGCCTTCCTCGGTGTTGATGTTGTTGACATAGGTAAAAATATTCTCGCTGTAGGTATCGCAATATTGCATTGCAACCTCAACAATGACAGCGTTCTTTTCACCCTCCAGATAAATCGGCTTCGGATTGATTTTATCCTTATCCTTATCCATAAATTCAACGTATTCGATAATACCGCCGGCGAAATGGAAGGTTTCACTCTTATCCTCGGCACGCTCATCGGTCAGGGAAATGGTTATGCCCTTATTCAAAAAGGCCAGCTCGCGAATACGCAGACGCAGAGTATCATAGCTGTATTCCGTTTCCGTAAAAATGGTGGCATCCGGTTTGAAATGTACTGTGGTACCAGTAGTTTCGCAATCGCCCTTTTCATAGAGCTTTTTCGAGGTTTTGCCCTTAGCAAACTCAATGCCGTAGCATTTGCCGCCACGGCGCACCTCAACCTCCATGTGCTCACTCAAAGCGTTAACGCAGGTAACACCGACACCATGCAGACCACCGGAAACCTTATAGCCGCCGTCACCGAACTTACCGCCTGCATGCAATACTGTCATGATAACCTCAACAGCAGGCTTCTTTTCCTTTTTCATCATATCCACGGGAATGCCACGGCCGTTATCGATAACCGTAATGCTGTTATCCTTATGGATAATTACCTTGATATCACTGCAGTAGCCGGCCAAAGCCTCGTCAATACTGTTGTCCACAACCTCATACACCAGATGGTGCAGACCACGGGAGGATGTACTGCCGATATACATAGCAGGTCTTTTGCGTACAGCCTCCAGGCCCTCTAAAACGTGAATCTGTTCCGCGTTATAGTTACCCTTGACCGCTGTAGCTTCTTCAATATCAATATCCTGGGTCATATTTACCTCCGTTTTAAAATTTCTAAATTAGTATAGGCAGCGCCGTCCAGAAAACCTGTTTCAGCGCGTTTCTTCAAAGTCACCGAAGAAATCGAGGACAAATACATCGTATCATTGGTCAGAACGCAGCTGTAATAGCCTTCGCCGCCGGAAGCATCGACAACCTTATAACGTGAGCCGTACTTCTTGACGAAATCGTCATAAACCACTGACTGAGGGTGATTCAAATTAAAAATAGCGATTATTTCACTGTTTTTTACCATGTAATCTACTCCCAAATGCAGATACACCCTGATCCCTCCTTAAATAAGTCAAAGCATTTTCATACAGTGCAAGGGTAATATCCTCAGGCTGCTTTTCCAGCAGAAACATTACCGCCAGCAGGCTTTCCTTTTTATCGGCAAAGCCGCAGCGCACCTGTTCAAAATAGTAGCTTTGTAAGTTTTCCTTTACAGCCGTAAATAATATTTTATCACATTTATAGTAGGCCAGACAATCTTCATACTTCAGCCAGGGCTGAATGCGCAGCAGCTCCGCCAGCTTGCTGCGCAGCTCCTCGCGCTGCTCGCGCTCGCAGACGCTGCACATATCCAGGCCCTTGCGCATTTGGGCACCGCATACGGGGCATTTGGTATATTCCGCAGGCGGGGCAGGCGGCTCGGCCTGCTTTTCCTTTTGCTGCTGCTTGCTGAAAAAGCTGCCGGTATGAAAATAAACCTTTTTAATCAGCACGCGTCCCAGCAAAAAGGAGTTGATTTTTTGCAGAAACAGCTGCTGCATCATATACAGCTCGTTGGCCAGCATACTGTTGGCCGTGCGCACATAAAGCTCGCTGCCGCTGATTTTTTCAATAGCACAGCTGCGCGCCAGATTTTCGCCAACAATCTCCGTCCATCTGCTTTCCAGATAATGCTGCAGATAGGCCAGCTTGATTTCCGGCGAAATATAAGCCTTTTTATAGGTACGTCGCGGGTCAAACAGCCGGCGGATAACCTCCTCCGCAGCCTCTAAATTCTCAGCATACATAATCAGGCCTCGCTTATACTGCCACCGGAAATTTTAAAGTAAGCATTACCGGCGAGCTCCGGTATCAGCTCGCGGTCATTTACTGTAATAAAGGTCTGCACTCTGCCGTCAATAAACAGCAGCAGCTGAGCGCGGCGGCTGTTATCAAGCTCGCTCATGACATCATCCAAGAGCAGGATGGGGAATTCGCCCAGCTCATTTTTGACATACTGCAGCTGCGACAGCTTCAATGCCAGAGCACCGCTGCGCTGCTGCCCCTGTGAGCCGAAGGCCCGCAAGGAAAGACCGTTGAGCAATAGCTGCAAATCGTCGCGGTGGGGACCGATGCCCGTATTGCCGCGCAGGATATCAAGGCGCTGACGCTCCGACAGCTGCTCACGGTAAAAATCCTCTGCTGCCTCCGCGGCAGACTGCGGATAGAGCAAAGTACTGTTGTTGGCCTTCTGCTCGTAGCGCACCTGCAGCATTTCGCTGCCCTTGGTAATGGAGGAGTAAATCTCTCCGGCAATAGACTGCAGCTTGCCCAACGCCGCCAAACGTCTGCGTACAATCGCTGCCGCCAGACGGATGAACTCTTCGTTCCAGGGCTGCAGTATATCAGGACTGCCGCCATTATCGCGCAGCTCCTTCAAAAGGCGGTTGCGCTGCTGCAGAACACGGTTATACTTCAGCAGCAAATCGTAGTAGACAGGATCAGTCTGGGCAATCTGCATATCAAAGAATCGGCGCCGCAATGCAGGCTCGCCCTTGACCAGCTGCAGGTCCTCCGGTGAAAACATCACCGCATTCAGGGCACCGTAATGCTCCTTGGGACGCACGCGCGCACCGTCAAGCAATATTTCCTTTTGCCAGCGTTCATGCTGACGGTATTTTTTTATTTTTACCTCATGGCTGCCGCTGAAGCTGGCGTATTCCACGCCTACGGCCATAGCGTCGGCACCCATTTTCAGCATTTCCTCTTCGGCGGAGGTACGGTGCGACATACCGAAGGCACTGTAAAAAATAGCCTCCAGCAGATTAGTTTTTCCTTGGGCGTTCTGCCCGTAAAAAACATTAATCATAGATGAAAGCTGCAGGCTGCAGCTTTCATAGTTGCGGAAATTAACCGCATAAAGACTGTTGATCTTCATTAAGCTTCTTTGGCAACGGTCAGCTCTATCTGGTCATCAATATTTACTACATCGCCGGGATGTACTTTTTTACGTTTTTCCGTTACCAGCTGGCCGTTCAGGCGGACAACGCCATCTTCAACCATCAGAAATGCCTGGCCTCCGGTATCTGCAACACCGGAAAACTTCAGCAGCTTATCCATAGTAATAAATTCTGTTGTGATTTCTACAGTTTCTTTTTGCATAATGCCGCTCCTTAGAAAACAACACGTACCGGTGTTACGATGTAGGTGTAATCCGGTTCATCGGCACAGGTAACGCATACCGGGCTGAGAGAGGTATTCATGGACAAAACAGCTTCCTCTGCTTCCAGATTCTTCAGGATATCCAGAATATATTTGGCGTTAAAGGCAACATTCAGCGGGTCACCGACAGTTTGGCAGGAAACAACCTCCAGGCCGGTACCGACATCCGGGCTGCTGCTGGTAATAGTAATTTCATCGACAGCTACGCTCATTTTGATGATACTGTAATCACCGTCGGTAGAGAAGAGAGCTACACGCTCAACAGCGCCGGCAAGCTCTTTGATGTTTATCTTGCTGGTCAGAGCGAATTTCGGCGGAATAACACGGCGATAATCAGGGAACTGACCTTCAATCAGACGGGAAACAATAACTATATTATCGATAACAACCATAATCTGGTTATTGAGCAGGGAAATAAGTACCTGCTGCGGTATTTCACCTGTCAGGTTACGGGAAATTTCGCCCAGAACCTTGGACGGAATAATCATGCTGAGCTCTTCATTTCCCTCATAGGGCAGAGATTTGATAGCCAGACGATGGGTATTGGTGCCGACGAAGGTAATTTTGCCGTCTTTAGCTTCTACTAGAATACCGGTGAACAGAGGTCTTGCTTCATCAGTAGAGCAGGAGAAGATAGTCTTTTTAATCAGCTCTTTAATCATGCTGTCATCAAGAGCAATGGTTCTATCTGCATCAAAGGTGGGAAATTTAGGATAATCGTCTTCATTCATTAAGAAGAGCTGATATTCAGATTTTCCGGAGCTTACCTTGATAGAGTGCTTTTCTTCATTTTTGCTGATGGTCAGGCTTTCAGCAGGTAATTTACGGATAAGGTCGGCAAAATGCTTTGCAGAAACAACTATTTCCCCCGGTTCGCTGATTTCTGCATCAATGGTGCAGGAAATAGCCATGTTTAAATCCATAGCCTGTATTTCCAGCTTGTTATCTGCTGCAATAACATGGATACCGGAAAAGATAGGTGTGCTTGGCTTGGAAATAATTGCTCTTTGAACTGTCTGAATTGCTTTATTTAAGCTGTTGGTATTACAGGAAATTATCATTTGTTCACAGTCCTCCTTGGTTTTTTAATACTGTTATAATATATAAAAAGTAGTCGACGTAGTAGTAGGGCCTGTTAGTTGTGGGGAAAAGTGCTTTTAGCTTAGCTGTGATGCATTATTTCCCATGTATATAAGGCTGTTGATAACCGGGAAATAATATACACATAATCTACAGGCTGAAATTTTATCAACTTATGCCTAAAAGTTATACACAGCTTGATGGTGAGTTATCAACAGTTTTTGTGGATAACTTTTTAACTGTTATTGCCGCAGGATTTCGATGATTTCCTGCAGCTCGTTTTGGAAGGCGAGGTTACTGTTTTTGAAGTTACTTATTTTTTCGTAAGCATGGATAACGGTCGTGTGGTCACGTCCTCCGAAGAGCTCGCCGATACGCGGATAGGATAAATCTGCCAGCTCACGGCAAAGATACATAGCTACCTGACGCGGGAAGGCAATGTTCTGTGTACGCTTTTTGTTGAACAGCTCATCCTGCTTAACATTGTAGTGATCGGCGACAACCTTGATGATGCCTTCGTAGGTGATGGTTCTTGTTTTGATATCGTTGCCCATGTCGGAAAGAACCTTCTGTGCGGTTTCTACGGTAATGGGCATGTGCATGAGGGAGGTGTATGCTACTATTTTATTGTAGGCGCCCTCAATTTCACGGATGTTGGTGGCGATGTTGGTGGCCAGCAGGGTGATGACCTCGGTTGGCAGGACGATATTGTCCGATGCGGCCTTGGTACGCAGGATAGCCATACGTGTTTCCAAATCCGGAGTCTGGATATCTGCTGTGAGGCCCTGATCAAAACGGGAACGCAGGCGGTCCTCTAAGGTTTCGATTTCGCGCGGAGGACGGTCACTGGAGATGATGATCTGTTTATCGGCATCCTTCAGTGCATTAAATGTATGGAAGAATTCTACTTGCGTCTGCTCCTTGCCCTTCAGAAACTGGATATCGTCGATAATCAGGCAGTCGATATTGCGGTATTTCTGGCGGAAGGCCTCAGTAGTTTTGTTCTGGATGGAATTGATGATTTCGTTGGTGAATTTTTCACTGGAGGTGTAGAGTACCTTCATGCTGGGGTTATTCTGCTTAATGCGGTTGCCGATAGCGTGCATTAAGTGTGTTTTGCCCAGACCAACGCCGCCGTACAGGAAAAGCGGGTTGTAGGCATGCGCCGGGTCATTGGCTACTGCCTGCGCTGCCGCATGGGCGAAGCGGTTGGAGTTGCCGATAACGAAGGTTTCAAAAACGTATTTGGGGTTCAGGTTGCTTTCATCGGGCTGCTGCACGGAGGTATTTTCATTAAACAGCTGCTGCTGTTCGCGCTTGGCAGGTACAGCCGGCATTTCTTCAGCTGCTTCCGATCCGCTGTTGCCGTTGTCCATGGTTTCGATGATGAGCTTGATATTTTTGCTCATAATGCCGGCCAGGACACCCTCGATAACCTGAGCGTAGTTTTCCTCCAGCATTGTTTTAAAGAAGTCGTTTTTGACAGCTACTTTATAGTAGGTATCTGTCACCTCTAACGGCATAATCGGCTTAATCCAGACATTAAAGACTTTTTCATTAAAGGATTCCTTTAATTTGTCCTTACATCTGACCCAGATTTCCGCTAAATCATAGGAATTCATATAGATACATCCTTTCTCGCTGATTTTAGAAAAATAAAAACGACAGCCTGCATTGCCCGCGGAAGGGCGGTGTAAGCGCCGGTTTAAGTGAAGCTAGATATACACATATATTTTATCAGACTGTGGATAACTTCGCAAATTTTCAAGAAAAATTTCTGAGATGGCAGAAAAATGGCTGTTTTTACTTGACGAAGTTTTTATTTTCCCATATAATAAGTTAGTAATACCTTGCGTGGTGCAGTACGTGCTGATGAAGGCGCATTGTTACTGCGTTGGTAGAGCAAATAACAGCTATCAATATTCACATAAATTAGAAATTGATAAAATTTTGCGGTGGATAAGGAGGGAATACTGAATGAAGCGTACTTTTCAACCTAACAATCTCAGAAGAAAAAGAACTCATGGTTTCAGAGAAAGAATGAAAACTTTGGGCGGTCGTCAAGTTCTCAAAAGAAGACGTGCTAGAGGCAGAAAGAAATTGTCTGCATAACATTATAAAATAGGCCGCGCAAGTGGCCTATTTTTTCCATGCGGGCAGGTGTGCATTTGATGCAAAAGAAAAAGTTTACTTTAAAAAAATTAAATCGACTTAAATCGAAGAAAAGCTTTCAGATTGTCTATGTAAAGGGACGTACTGTTGTCGATGCTATGTCGGTTTTTTATATTCTCCCGGATCAGGGCGAAGATATAAAAATCGGTCTGGCGGTAGGCAAGAAGCTGGGCTGTGCTGTGGTGCGCAACCATGTCAAGCGTCTGATGCGTGAAGTATTCCGCATGCATAAGGCAGAACTCAAAAAGGGTTACCATATAGTCTGGGTAGCTCGCAAGAAGCTGACAAAGGCTGATTACAAGACTTTTGAGCGTGTATTTTTAAGACTGGCAAAAAGAGCAGCTCTGCTGCAGTAATAAGGATAGAAGGCTATGAGCAGGTTACTGATTTTGTGTATAAGATTCTACCAGATTTTTATATCACCGCTGAAACCGCCGACCTGCAGGTTTTATCCTACATGTTCAGCGTATGCTATTGAAGCGATTCAGAAGAAGGGTCCTGTGAAGGGAACGTGGCTGGCGATTAAGCGTATCGCCAAATGTCATCCTTTTCATCCGGGTGGTTATGACCCTGTGCCATAAGCATACTATTAAGCTATAACACTTTGTTTTTTAAGGAGTGATATCTTGGATTTTCTCGCTAATATCGTACAACAGGTGTTAACTGTGCTCTACAATTTTACTGAGAGCGTCGGTATACCGAACCTTGGCCTGGCTATTGTGTTAATGACCATTATTATTAAGCTGATTATGTATCCGTTGACTCAGAAGCAGATTCAGTCAACTAAGGCTATGATGGAAATTCAGCCGAAAATGAAGGCTTTACAGGAAAAATATAAGGATGATAAACAGCGCCTGAATATGGAGCTGGCTAATTTATATAAGAGCGAAGGCGTTAATCCGCTGGCAGGCTGTCTGCCGCTGCTCATCCAGATGCCGATTATGATTGGTATTTTCTACGGTATCCGTGATTACAATTATGCAGCACATCCGGAAATCGTTACCAGCTTTTTGTGGCTGGCTGACATTTCCAAGGCAGACCCGACCTATGTTCTGCCGGTGCTTTCCGCATTAACTACTTTTATTCAGACCAAGCAGACTATGCCGGCAAGCGGCGGTGGTGCACAGAACAAGATGATGATGTACTTCATGCCTCTGTTCATCGGTTATATCAGCTTGACCTTCCCGGCAGGTCTGGTACTGTACTGGGTTGTTATGAATATTATGCAGATTGCACAGCAGTCTATTATGAACAGAGCTGCTGCTAAATAAGCGTGTAAGCGTATAGGAGTTGGTAAAGATGGCTTTTGTTGAGAAGACCGGTAAGAGCGTGGACGAAGCTGTTGCAGCAGCTTTGGCAGAACTGAATGTTACTGCCGACCAGGCTGTTGTTGAAGTATTAGAGGAAGCAAAAAAGGGCTTTTTGGGCTTTGGCCGTAAGGATGCCCGTGTACGCGTAAGCGTTAAACCTGCAGAAGCAGAGGCAGAAAAACCTGCTGAGGCTGCACCTGCTGCTGAAAAAACTGTCAGCGAGGCTGCTGCCGACGCTGTAGCTGCAGTAAAGGTGGCTGCAACCGTAGCTGCCGGTGCTCTGGCTAAAAAGGCTGATGCTGTGAAGACCGATGCAGCTGTAGCTGCCGAGGATTTCAAGAAGAAGGCTGCAGATGCTAAGGATGATGCAGTTGATGATGCTATCGCAGCACTGAATGCTTTAAAGAGCGAGCGTCGCGAACGTCAGAACCGCGAACCGCGTAAGTACAATGTAAGTGATGAGGCAGTTGCTGCTGCTAAGGAATTTTTGCAGAAAATCTTCAATGCTATGCATATTGAGGTTGCTATGGAAAAATTCATCAACAAAAATGACGGCAGTGTTACCTTCCGCCTGCATGGTGATGATATGGGTATTTTAATCGGCAAGCATGGACAGACCTTAGACAGCTTGCAATACCTGACAAATCTTGTTGCTAACAAGAATAGCAACGAGCGTGTGCGTGTAATCATTGACGTTGAGGATTACCGCGACCGCCGTATCGAAACTCTTAACCGTCTGGCAGCACGTCTGGCAGATAAGGTTAAACGTACCGGTGAGCGCGTAGCCCTGGAGCCTATGAATCCGCACGAACGCAAGATTATCCATATGGCATTACAGGGTGACCGTCGTGTTACTACCCTGAGCGAGGGCGATGAGCCTTATCGTCATGTGGTTATTGAGCTGAAAAAATAAAATACAAAGCAAGGCTGTCGCGTTAAGTTAATCAGAGGCTTATTTGCGGCAGCCTTTTTTCCGTACTGAGCTTTTTTATGCAGTACAGATAAAAGAAGGAGGGTCATATGGCTGAGGATACGATTAGTGCTGTTACTACGGCTCTTGGCGAAGGTGCTGTAGGTATTGTGCGTATTAGCGGACCAAAGGCGCTGGCGGTGGGTGAGACCTTGTTTAAGGCGGCTTCCGGCAAGGCGCTTGGTGCATATCCTGTGAATACGCTTGCTTATGGCCATGTTTATGATACGGACGGCAGCCTTGTAGATGAGGTGCTGGCGGTGTATATGCGTGCTCCCCGTTCCTATACGGCGGAGGATGTGGTTGAAATTCAGTGTCACGGCGGTGTGCAGCCGCTGCAGAAGATTCTGCAGCTTACTTTTGCTGCAGGTGCGCGTCCGGCGGAGGCCGGCGAGTTTACGAAGCGTGCGTTTTTGAACGGCAGGATTGATCTGACGCAGGCTGAGGCGGTTATGGATATTATCCGTTCGCGCAGTGAGGCGAGCCTGAAGCTGGCTGCGCGTCAGCAGCAGGGACAGTTGGCAGGTGAGCTGCGCACTTTGCGTAAGCAGCTTGTGGATATTGTTGTTAATCTGGAGGCTGTGATTGATTATCCGGAGGAGGATATCGAGGATGTTACCTATGGCAGGGTACAGGAGAGGCTGAGCACTGTCTGTAGCGGGATTGAGCATCTGCTGGCGCATGCGCATACGGGCAAGATTTTGCGCGAGGGCCTGCGTACAGCTATTGTTGGCCGTCCGAACGTGGGCAAGTCGAGCTTGCTGAACGCTTTGCTGCGGGAGGAACGTGCTATTGTTTCGCAGTATGCCGGTACTACGCGTGACGTTATTGAGGAGCAGCTGCTGCTTGACGGTGTGCCGCTGGTGCTGGCTGATACGGCGGGTATTCGTGCTACCGATGATTTTGTGGAGAAAATCGGCGTGGAGAAGAGTCGACAGCTGTTGGCGGATTCGGAGCTGGTTATCTGTGTGATTGACGGCAGCGAGGGACTGACGGATGAGGATGAGGCGATTTTAGAGGCTGCGGCGGACAAGCCCTGTGTGGTGATTGTGAATAAGAGCGATTTGCCGCAGCAGGTTGATTTGGCGCAGCTGCGTGAGCGCTTTGGCGCTGATAAGGTGATGACGCTTTCTGCTAAGACTCTGGTTGGTATTGAGGCGTTTACTGCTTGGCTGAAGAGCTATGTTTACGGCAGCAAGGGCACGCTGGAGGACGGTGCATATATTCAGAATGCGCGTCAGGAGCGTTTGCTGCGTGAGGCGCTGGCTGGTCTGCAGGATGCAGAGGCTGCGGCACAGGATTATTTGCCTTATGACTGCATTGTGATTGATGTGCGCTCGGCGATTGACCTGTTAGGGGAGATTACGGGTGATACTGTGCAGGATGAGATTATCAATGAGATTTTTGAGAGGTTCTGTATCGGTAAGTAGGGGGAAGCGACGCAATTAAATATCGTTCCAGTCAGAAGCAATTTTCACGTGCCAAAAGGGCACAACGCAAATTTCGTGTGGAACCAGGACGAAGTGCCGCAAAACTCGCGCTATGCAAAGAAATTATGCTAAAGTAGTTGGCTTAGCGCTCAAACAGTTGCGACACTTCTATGGTACCAGACACTCATTTGCTAAAATTGCTATTCCTTACACGATATATTAATTGCTCGTTGGAGCTTTAAGCTAATTGTGTTCAATGAACCTTCTTGCCTGCCCCTTGGGGAAGGTGCCGAGCGTAGCGAGGCGGAAGGGGGTTGTGCGACGCAATTAAATATCGTTCCAGTCAGCAGCAATTTTCCCGTGCCCAAAGGGCACAACGCAAATTTCGTGTGGAACCAGGACGAAGTGCCGCAAAACTCGCGCTATGCAAAGAAATTATGCTAAAGTAGTTGGCTTAGCGCTCAAACAGTTGCGACACTTCTATGGTACCAGACACTCATTTGCTAAAATTGCTATTCCTTACACGATATGTTAATTGCTTAAGTTGGTGTCAACTACTAGCCTTTTATATGCTCCCTGCGTCGCAAAGCGACATTAGCACGACTAGCAGTTTCTCGCGGCGCATAGCTTGCGACAAACTGAGTCTTAGCGTCAAGGGAGCTGGCATCGCCGTAGGCGATGACTGAGGGTTGTGTAAGCGATATATTAATTGCTCGTTAGGGCTTTCAGCTAATTTTCTGGTTATCTCTCATGTAAAATGGTGATAGCCGATACATATATTTTTAAGAGGTCTATTAAGATGAGTTATATTACAGATACATTTGATGTAATTGTCGTTGGCGCCGGCCACGCAGGCGTGGAGGCGGCGCTAGCTGCTGCCCGCCTGGGCGGCAAGACGCTGCTGGCGACGCTGTCGCTGGATAATGTGGCGCTGATGCCGTGCAATCCGTCTATCGGCGGTCCGGCAAAAGGGCATCTGGTGCGTGAGCTGGATGCTTTAGGCGGTCAGATGGGTATAAGTGCAGATTTGGCGTGTATCCAGATGCGTCTATTGAATACCGGTAAGGGCTATGCCGTACATGCTCTGCGCGGTCAGGAGGATAAGCCTTTTTATCACACGCTGATGAAAAAGATTGTCGAGAATCAGGAGAATCTGGAGCTGAAGCAGCTGATGATTGATAAGCTGCTGGTGGAAAACGGTGCGGTTGTTGGCGTAGAGGCCGAAACCGGCGAGATTTTCGAGGCGAAGTGCGTTATTCTGGCCACCGGTACTTATCTGCGCGGCCGTATTGTTTACGGCCAGGTTAATTATGAATGCGGTCCGAACGGTCTGCGCAGTGCGCAGAAGCTGTCTGCTTCGCTGCTGGAGAACGGTGTGGAGCTGATGCGCTTCAAGACCGGTACGCCGGCGCGTATTGATGCCCGCAGTCTTGATTACAGCAAGATGGAGCCGCAGTACGGTGATGAGGAGGTGCGCAACTTCTCCTTTATCAGCGATATCAAAACACGTGAGCAGGTTCCTTGCTATCTGACTTATACGAATGAGGCTACACATAAAATTATCCGCGATAATCTGCATTTATCCGGTATGTATAACGGCATGATTGAGGGTGTCGGCCCGCGTTATTGCCCGTCTATCGAATCTAAGATTGTGCGCTTTGCCAATAAGGAGCGTCATCAGCTGTTTATCGAGCCTGAGGGACGCAGTACCAATGAAATGTATGTACAGGGCATGAGCTCTTCTTTGCCGGCGCACATTCAGCTGCAGTTTATGCAGACGATTCCCGGACTGGAGCACTGCAAGATGATGCGTGCGGGCTATGCTATAGATTACGATTGCCTTGACCCGCTGCAGCTGCGTCCGTCGCTGGAGCATAAGGCTATCAGCGGCTTGTTCAGTGCCGGTCAGTCCAACGGTACCAGCGGCTACGAGGAGGCTGCTGCCCAAGGTTTAATGGCAGGTATTAACGCGATGATGAAGATTAACGGACGCGAGCCGTTGGTATTGCGCCGTGATGAGGCGTATATCGGCGTGCTGATTGATGACCTTGTTACCAAGGGTACGTCCGAGCCTTACAGAATGATGACCTCGCGTGCGGAATACCGTTTGCTGCTGCGTCAGGATAATGCTGATTTGCGTTTGACGGAAAAGGGCAGAGCTATTGGTCTTGTTGATGATAAACGCTACGGCATTTTCACCGAAAAGCGCACTGCTTTGGAGCGCACGGTGAGCGAACTGGGCAAGCAGAATATTTCTCCCAGTGCGGAAAACAATGCTAAGCTGGAGGCTATGGGTACGGTGCCGCTGCGCAGCGGCAGCAGTCTTTTGGATTTGCTGCGCCGCAAGGAGGTTACCTACAGCAAGTTGCAGCAGGCGTTTGACCTGCCGGAGCTGGCACCGCAGGTTGCGGAGCAGGCCGAGATTTTTGCCAAGTATGAGGGCTATATTACGAAACAGCGTCAGGAGGTTGAGCGCTTTATGAAGCTGGAAAACAAGCGCCTGCCTGATGATATAGATTATCGTGCAATTAAGGAGCTTTCCAGCGAGGCCGCTGAAAAGCTGGATAAGGTGCGTCCGGCAAATATCGGTCAGGCATCGCGTATCAGCGGTGTTTCGCCTGCTGATATCAGCGTGCTGATGATTGCGTTGGAGCTGAAGCGCCGAAAGGAGCAGGAAGAATGACCTTTGCAGAAATTTTAGCCGAAAAGGGAGCGGAGGCCGGTTTGAGCTTTACGCCGCTGCAGCTGGAGCAGTTCAGCCGTTATTACGAGCTGTTGGTTGAAACAAATAAGGTGATGAACCTTACCGCTATTACCGAGCCGGAGGATGTTGCCGTAAAGCATATGGTAGACAGACTGCTGGCCTACGAGGCGGAGATGGCCGGCAAAACTTTGGCAGACGTGGGCACGGGTGCCGGCTTTCCCGGTGTGCCGCTGAAAATCTACTGCCCCGAGCTGAAGGTAACTCTGATTGATTCCCTGGGCAAGCGCCTGCGCTTTTTGCAGCAGGTGATTGAGGAGCTGGGGCTGAAGGGCATCCGCTGCGAGCATTTGCGTGCAGAGGATGCGGGCCGTGATAAAAAGCACCGCGAAAAATATGACTATGTAACGGCGCGCGCTGTAGCACGTTTAAGCGTGCTGAGCGAATACTGCCTGCCACTGGCCAAAAAGGGTGGTCAGTTTATCGCCCTGAAGGGCAGCAAGTTTGCGGAGGAAATTACCGAAGGAGAGGCTGCGGTAAAAATTCTCGGCGGCAAAATTCTCAGCGCGGAGCCTGTAAAATTACCCGGTCTGGACGATGGACGTGCTATAATAAAGATAGCTAAAATCAAAAGCACACCGGCGCAATACCCGCGTAAGGCAGGTACGCCGGAAAAACAGCCCTTAGGCGCTAAATAGGGGGAAAGCATATGTTAGTAGATGATGGATTTTCGGTATTGGATACAGATTGCGGTATTATCGGTGAGCGTAAGGCCGTTAATGAGGTGAAGGTAGTTAAGGTTCCCATCGGGCAGATTTTCCCCAACCCTTATCAGCCGCGCAAGAGCTTTGACGAGGCAGCCTTAGAGGAGCTGTCTGCTTCCATCGCCCAATACGGCGTGCTGCAGCCTCTTTTGGTATCGCCGACTGAGGACGGACGTTATCTTCTGATTGCCGGCGAGCGCCGTCTGCGTGCTTCCCGTATGGCTAAGCTGACGGAGGTACCGGTGATTATCAGCGATTATACTACGCAGCAGATCGCGGAAATTGCGCTGATTGAAAACCTGCAGCGTGAGGACCTGCACTTTCTGGAGGAGGCCGAAGGCTACGAACAGCTGATGGAGCAGTTCCATCTGACGCAGGAGGCTATGGCTACGCGCGTAGGCAAGAAGCAGTCTACTATCGCCAACAAGCTGCGTTTGCTGCGCCTGTCGCCTGCTGTACGCAAGGTGCTGGTGGATGCCGGTCTGAGCGAGCGTCATGCGCGCGCACTGCTGAAGCTTGATGATGATGCCAAACGTCTGGAGGTGCTGGAGATTGTTGTTGCCAAGAATTACAGCGTACGCCAGACCGAGGAATATATCAACAAGCTGTTGGAGGACAACCAGCAGGAAAAACGCCGCCGTATGGTGATTGTCAACGATGTCCGCATTTACCTGAACAGTATTAAGCAGGTTGTCAACGCTATTAAGGACGTCGGTATTCCGGTTAATATGGAGCAGACGGTGGAAGGCGATGAGGTCATCGTCAGCGTCCGCATCAAGAACCAGAAGAAGCCGAAGGGTGGCAACAGCAAGCCCCTGTTCTGAAAGTAAATAAGCAGGAAGCCTTCCTGCAGCAATGATAAAAGCAGAGAGCTGTGTTTCACGTGAAACACAGCTCTCTGCTTTTTAGTACAAGGAGGTGGCTTATTATGCTCCGGCGAAAGCCGGATTTTTACCAGAATTTGAGCATCTGGAAAAGACTCTTTTTGAAGCCCTTTTCCGGCGGAATTACCTCATGCAGGAATTTTGGCTTTACGTAACGTACAATCATCGGCGGCGTACGCATAGTAGTTTCGGCAAAGCGCGGCAGCTTGCTGTTGGCGGGCAGATGCAGGCTGCGTACCTTGTCCTTGCTGTTGACGAAGCGGGCGCTGGCAGCACCGGTCTGGCCGTTGACAACGATGACGAAGCGTTCGCCGGCGCTGTTGTCGGTATAGTCAACATAATAAATCGGCAGCATGATGTCAGCTGAATGCTTGCGGAGATTGCGTGCCCATTTTTCAATCTTAACATTTTGTAAGCCGTAATTTTCGCAGAGCTTGTTGCAAAGCTGCTCGTTGATCATGCGGTCAAGATATTTTTGTACCGGGAAAAGATTGCTGCGGGTGGTGATATGCACGTCACCCTCCAAAAATACAGGGTCGAAGGGGGCGAATTCATCAAAGTTCCAGGGAGCAACCATATCGACGGCGTTTTCGTCAAAGACATAGGTTTGCGGATATACCCAGTTTAAAACCTCCTGATAAATTTCGCAGTCACCCTTGTTGCTGGAGATTTGCGCTTTGACGCGCAGGTCTGCCAGCGTATAGGGAGTATAGAAGGCGGTAAATTTTTCCTTAATGGCCTTTTCTGCACCCTTAAAGGACATAGGTTCGCGCTTCATCAGCAGCTGCGCTCTGCCGAAGGCCTGCTCCTTAGTGAGCTTGAAGGGCAGGGCGATGGAGGGGTAGCTGCGAGAGCCTGCGCCGATGAGCTGGTCCTTGTTGTAGCCGCCGGCCTTCAGCTCCTCCTGCGTCAGACGGTGACCGCAGTATTCGCAGGTAAAAATAGTCTGCGTGGATTCACCGGTAACATCGGCACCGCAGAGCGGGCAGGGCAGCTTGATGGTGTGGCTTTCTTCGTAAGTCTTGGTGCTGAGGGCGCTGAAAACGCCCAGCTTATCTTCGATGCTTTGGGTGTTGTTTTTGAGCATCTCCGGCAACGGCTCCATGAAGTATACGTGTCCCAGCTTCACCAGACCGTTGACAACTTCTACAGGCTTATGGCGATACTTGATTTCGCTATCAAGAATATTTTCGCTGTTCGGCCAAGGCTCCTTGCTGCCGCAGAAGGAGCAGATGAAGCTGGTGCTGGCAGCGTCGGAATACATGGTGCCGCCGCATTTTTCGCATTGTATAGCACAACATTCGTCGTTTTCTTTAAACATAGGAACATCTCCCTTCCTTATCTTGCCTTCATTATAGCGCAAAAAGAGTGTCAGCGCCCCACCCGAAAGGGGAAATTTGGGTAGGATGGGGTTGGTTTTATTTTAAAAGATGATAAAATATCGTAGCAATAGCAAAATTCAGCTGAATTTTAGAGATAAACACAAAAATTGTGCGGTTTTTTACGACCGCACAATTTTTTGTCTGTTTATTTACAGCATAGGATAAGATTGTAAGTTGAAGAAATTTAACCTATCAGAAGGTCCAGCGCATACCTACGTTCCATTGCCACGGTGTCTTGTAGTCGCCGCCGAAGGCTTTGGATACATCTGCATACAGATAGCTGTTATCCTTGGTTTTGAGGTTGAAGCCGATGCCTGCCTCGTACCAGGTGTCGCCCAAATCGTTGCTGTAGGTGGTGGATACACCGTTGTAGCTCAGGCGGGTGTCAGCACTGCCGCCGAAGTCATGCAGTACAGAAGCTTTGGCATATACATTACCATTGTCGCCAAGTCTGCTGCCAAGTTCGAAGCCTAAGCGGCCGATGGTGCTGCTTTGGCTGTCCTGACTGATAGCAATGCCGTTGTCGGTAGTGTAATCCTTACCGGCAATACGCAGCCAGGAAAGCTGTGCCTGCGGGGTGAAGTAGGCCTTGTCACCCATAGCGATTTCTCTGCCGTATTCCGCGCTGATGCTGCTGCCCCAGGTTTTGTACTGACCGTGAGTGAAGCCAATCGGTGCAGAGATATCGTAATCATTGCTCAGGCGGCCTTCCTTCAGCACGATGTCTGCATAATGGCCTTTATCGCCCAGCCAGGTGCCGTACAGAGTAAGTGCCAAGCTACGGTTTTTCGCTGTTGCATCGCCGTAGGTGGTTTTGCCGCTGTTACGGCTGATAGCAGCGCCGTAATGCCAATCGCCGCCAGCTTTATCATAACCCATCTGGAAGAAATTATTCTGGTTTTTGGCATTGTCATATTTAAATTCGCCGCGGTTCAAGCGTACCCAGAAGCCCTGGTCACCATCGCCCTGACGCAAATCGCCCAAGCGTTTACTCAAGGTAGCGTCCTCCTGTCTCCAGGACAGTGCTGCTGCGTTTTGCAGATGGCTGATAGCATCCACCGTAGTGCTTTGGGCAATTTTTACATTGGCGATTGCGTTGCCGTCAATATGGTTGATGGTATCTGTCTGCATTTGGCCGATGAGCAGACCTTCATTAACATGAACGTCAAATTTTGCCGCACTGTCATCGTGAATCTTCAGGCTGTTTTTAACAAGGCCTTCCAAGCCGGCTGCGTCCTTAACGTTATCAGCATTGATGCCTGCATAGGAGGTATGTACTGCGGCAGCGTCGGTATCAGCGTTGTTTACGCGGAAGAAGCCTGTATTGAGGTTTGCATCAGCCTCCAGCGTCAGCTCGCCGCCGGTGCCCTGCAGGTGATTAATGTCAATGTTCTGCACCTCTTCATTGGTCATGGTGATGCTGCCGTCATTCAGGGTGAGGGTTTCCAGATAGCTATAACCAATGCCGTATTCACCCATAGCATGCCATGTAGCCTTATTGGCGAGGGTGAGGTTAATGGTACCGGCAGAATCATCCTTATCTTCATAAGGTCCGCTTTGGTCGAGATTGCCGGTGATGCTGGAAGCGTCAGTATTCAGGTTGAGGTTGACAATGGCGGTGTTGGCTGCATGTACGTCGCCAACGATTACAACATCGTTAGCAGTACCTTGGTTGATGTTGACAATAGTGTCGGTATGCCAAGTCGGATCCGGATCCTCGCCGTAAGCGTTGATAGCGTTGAACAAGCCATTGTTAGCGTTGTTGGCGCCGGTTATGCTGCCGCCGGCCATGTTAAGAACGGAGCCATCTTCGACAAATAGTACATCAACAGTACCTTCGGCACTATTGTTTTCAGCTCTGATATCCGTAATGCCCAGGTTGACCTCGGAATGGTACCCTGCACGAACACCAACGGTCATAACCGCACCATCGCCGCTGCTTTCAGCGTGAATAGTGCTGTTGTCACCGAGAGTAATGGTGGAGCTGTGGATAGCATTAAGACCATAGCTGTAGCTTGATTCATCAGGATTCGGAGAAATGCCTTTTACGTTAATATGCGTTTCTCCGGCGTTGATTTCGGAGTTGCCTGCTGCAAAGATGCCGTTAGTACGGGCTAAATTCTCAGCCATAGCTTCGGTAGCGATTGTCAGTTTGCCAAAGTTCATTTTGGCTTGGTCTTGGGCTTCAATACCTGCTGCCCAGGCATAAGAGCCGTTTTTAGAAACAGCCTTGATATTTGCAGCGCTGCTTACGGTCAGAGTATGCTCACTGTCTTTATCCTCAGGATCGCGGCCCATGAAAATACCATCAGCAATACTTTCCGGCTTGCCGTCGGCAGTAATGTCGATATTGAGGTTTTCTATCTTGATATCGGCAGCATAAGTTTCAATGCCGGAAATATAGATTCTGTTTATATCATAATTAGAGCCTGTAGACTGACCTGTGATATTCACATCTTGGGCAGTGAGCCTGGCGGGAGTATCGTAGTTAGAGGTTGCTGCATAAATACCGCTGGTAGCACCATCTTTAATATCAAGCTGCAGATTTAGCGGCGTAGTAAATTTTAAATGTGTTCCTTCGTCCCAAACCTCAACAGCAGGGTAGGCGTTAGTCCATTTTACTACGTCACCCTCAGCGAAGGTATAAGTTGATTCCATACCGACAGTAGTGCGGATGCCATGAGCTGCATAAGCGTCATTAGCACCGGTGATTTGGTCAGTATATTCCTGTGCAGAAGTTATGGATGGTTGTGCCCCCCCGATGTACAGCGCAAGCATTACAGCTGTTGTCAGGGTTTTGGAGATTAATTTTTTGCGTTGCATAAACAAGACCACCTTTCTTTAAATCGGCCAATATAAAGAAAACTTTAAGAATATTACAATAATTAATCAGCCGATTCTTTTCTACATCTGCATTATATATCAGGCAACAGAAAAACACCCCACCCCAAATGGTAAATTCGGGTAGGGTGAAGTGAAAAAAATTAAACTTTTTGAAAAAAGTAAAGTTTTCCTCCCTTCCTACCCGAAATCAGCCTTTCGGGTGGGGACAAGCTGCTAAAAATACGCTATGCTATCATCAGAAGAATAGCAAAAGGCGGTGAGCAGCATGCGCAAACAAAAAAGCAATAAACTGAGAATTATTCATCTGCTGTTATTGGCAGCGCTTCTGCTGCTGACAGCAAAGCTGATTTATGCCCAGGTGCGGGGAGGCGATAGCATGGGACGTATAGAATGGACTAGTATGCAATTATACAGGAACGGCTCGAATTATGATTATAGCTATAATTATACGCTGCGTTTGGATGCTAAAAGCGGGCAGATGCTCTATGACTGCAGCTTTAAGGCTCCGGCAAATCTCAATGACGAAATCTGGCGCTGTGAGCTGGAGAGCGTGCCTGTGACGCGTGAGGAGCTTGCGCCTCTTGATGCGCTTATCCAAGGACTGCCGCTGGCACCGCCCAAGGAACCTGAGCCGGTAGATGATGATTTGCTTGTCTGTGATGAAACCATGGAGATTTTTGATGTGTGTATCGCCAACTATAAGGATAGAAGCGTCAAGAAGCTGACGGCGCCTTTGAGCGGGGAGCAAAGAGCGGAAATGCAAAAGCAGTTTATGCAGCTTTACCTGAAGGCTAAGGACAGAGCTCCGCTTCGCAATTAAGGCTTAACAAAGGCGGTGAACGGTATGCACAGTAAATTATGGAAAATCACCAAAATGCTGCTGGCGGTGCTTGTACTGCTGACAGTTAATATAGGTTGTGCGCCGGTACAAGGAGAAGATAAGATGACACACGTAGAATGGTCCACTTTTTATATGAGCCGGAACCATCAGTTCCGCACCCTGTGCTACAGGTTTGAGGTTAATTATGATCCCTTTAAGGAAGGGCAGGGTACCTTCAGCTGCTTTTTTGTCGATAAAAAGGGCGAAAATTGCCTGCTGTCGTCGGCAGAGGTGACAAGTGAGGATTTGGCAGAGCTGGATGCTTTTATCCAAAAGCTGCCGCTTACGGAGCAGAAGCAAAAGCAGGCTGAGAAGCTGTTTGCGCATGATGCGATGACCTCTGAGTTTTATATTGCTCTTGGCAGCTATAAAAATAAGAACAGACGTAAGGTAAGGCCGCAGCTAAGCAGTATGCAGCAGGATGAGGCAATGGATATTTTAAAAAGGCTCTATGTTAAGGTGAGCAAGCGAGAAGGGAAATAGCGCCAGATGCTTGGAGTTTAGAGAACCGCCGTGAGGCGGTTCTTTTTATGTTTGTGTGTATGGATGCTATACGAAGAGAAAGGCTCTCCTTGGGGAGAGCTGTCGCCAGTAGGGCGACTGAGAGGGGTTGTACTTATGCATATATTTTATTTTGTTGAACCCATCTCCGTCATCGCTGCGCGATGCCACCCGCCCCAGGGCGCCTTCTCTTGCCCTACGGGCAATTCACCTTGTCTCCCCGAGGAGAGGCTTTATTGTTTTGCAGTCTGATATTTTAAAAGCTGCTTTTTCCTAAAAATATCCCCGCAACCACTGCCGAACCACCTTACTCAGTGTACTTTGCTCAGTAAATGTGTTATAATAAAACAGGTTATTTGTAAAAATAAAACGAGTTTTTATAGGATGGTGAAAAAATGAAAGTTTCTGCTGAAGACGTAAAGCATATCGCACAGCTTTCCCGTTTGACTGTTCCCGCTTCCGAGATGGAAGTATTCACCGAGCAGTTCAACCAGATTCTTAACTATGCCGACATTCTTGAAAAAATTGATACCGCAGGTATCGAACCTACCCCGTACGTATTGCCGGTAAGCAATGTACTGCGTGAGGACGTTGTCAAAGAAGGCGTATCCCACGAGGAAGCATTGAAGAACGCTCCTGCTGTTCACAATGACGGCTTTAAGGTACCGCGCGTAATCGAATAAGAAGGAGGCAAACGCTGTGGATTTGTATAAACTTACTGCGCACGAGCTGCATGAAAAGCTCGTCAACAAAGAAGTAAGCTCCGTCGAATTAACTAACGCCGTTATTGCGCGTGTCGACGCAGTTGAAGACCAGGTTAACTCTTATGTAACCCTGGATAAAGAAAACGCTCTGGCACAGGCTGCCAAGGTTGATGCCAAGATTGCCGCAGGCGAGAAAATCGCTCCGCTGGCAGGTATTCCCGGTGCAATCAAAGATAATATCTCTACCAAAGGCCTGCGCACTACCTGTTCCTCCAAAATGCTGGAGAACTTCATTCCCGTATATGACGCACACGTTATCAAAAACCTGCGCGCTGATGAAACCATTTTCCTGGGCAAAACCAACCTGGATGAATTTGCTATGGGCTCTACCACCAAGACCTCTCATTTCGGTGTAACCCACAACCCCTGGAACCTGGACCGCGTTCCCGGCGGCTCCTCCGGCGGCAGCGCTGCTGCTATTGCTGCAGGCGAAGCTATCTGGACTCTGGGCTCCGATACCGGCGGCTCTATCCGTCAGCCGGCATCCTTCAACGGCTGCGTTGGTATTAAACCGACCTACGGCCGTGTATCCCGTTATGGCTGCGTAGCATTCGCATCCTCTCTGGACCAGATCGGACCTATCACTAAAGACGTAACCGACGCTGCTTTGGTACTCAACAGCATCTGCGGTAAGGACGAGATGGACTCCACCTCTCTGAACGTAGAGGTTCCCGACTTCACCAAAGCACTGGTAAATGACGTTAAAGGCCTGCGCATCGGTCTGCCGAAGGAATATTTCGGTGAAGGCGTTGATGCTAAGGTTAAGGCTGAAATCATGAAGGCCGTTGAAAAATACAAAGAGCTGGGCGCTGAAATCGTTGAGGTTTCCCTGCCGCATACCGAATATGCTGTAATCACCTATTACATCATCGCTCCGGCTGAGGCTTCCGCTAACCTGGCACGCTTTGACGGCGTTCGCTACGGTTATCGCAATGTTGATGCAACCTCTGCTCCGGAAATGACCACCATGAGCCGTACCGAAGGCTTTGGTCAGGAAGTACGCCGCCGCATTATGCTGGGCACCTACGTACTGAGCAGCGGTTACTATGATGCATACTACAACAAGGCTATGCAGGTTCGTACCCTCATCCGCCGCGACTTTGAAGCTGCGTTTGAGAAATGCGACGTGCTGTTGACCCCGACCTCTCCGGTTCCTGCTTACGGCATCAACGACAAGATGGATCCGCTGACCATGTACATGTTGGACGTAACCACTATTCCGGTAAATATGGCCGGTCTGCCGGGTATTTCCATTCCTTGCGGCTTTGCTGATGACGGCATGCCTATCGGTATGCAGCTGATCGGCAAGGTTCTGGACGAAGCAACCATTCTGCGTGCTGCTTATACCTTTGAACAGGCAACCGAATATCATAAAGTATTCGCACCGCTGGGAGGTAACAAATAATGACTAAATATATTACCGTTATCGGCCTGGAAGTTCATGCCGAGCTGAAAACCAAAACTAAAGCATTCTGCAGCTGCTCCACTGCCTTCGGCAGCCTGCCTAACACCCATGTATGCCCGGTTTGCCTGGGTATGCCCGGTGCACTGCCTGTACTGAACAAGCAGGTTGTTGATTTCGCTATCAAAGCTGGCCTGGCGCTGAACTGCGATATCCAGAAATACAACAAATTCGACCGTAAAAACTACTTCTATCCTGACCTGTCCAAGAACTATCAGATTTCCCAATTTGATAAGCCTATCTGCCTGGGCGGCCATATTGACATCGTTGTTGACGGCGAGCATAAACGCATCGGCGTTACCCGTATCCACATGGAAGAGGATGCAGGCAAGCTGAACCACAGCGGCGCAACCATCAGCACCTCCGACTCCTCCGCAGTTGATTACAACCGCGCAGGCGTACCGCTGATTGAGATTGTATCCGAGCCGGATATGCGCAGTGCTGCCGAAGCTCGTGCTTACATGGAAAACCTGAAAGCAATTCTGGAATATACCGATGTTTGCGACTGCAAAATGCAGGAAGGCAGCCTGCGCTGCGACGCTAACATCTCCATCATGCCCGAAGGCGCTAAGGAATTCGGTACCCGTGCCGAAATCAAAAACCTGAACTCCTTCCGTGCTCTGGAGCGCGCTATCAACTATGAAGTTGAGCGCCAGAAAGAGGTTCTCGAGGACGGCGGCCACGTTGTTCAGGAAACCCGTACCTGGGATGAAGCTAACGGCGTAACTCTGTCCATGCGTTCTAAGGAAGAAGCACATGACTACCGTTACTTCCCTGAGCCTGACCTCGTTCCGGTACAGCTGGACGATGCCTGGATTGAGCGTATCCGTGAAACTCTGCCGGAGCTGCCGGCTCAACGTCAGGCACGCCTGATGAGCGAGCATGGTCTGCCGGAATATGATGCTTCCCAGATCGTTTCCACCAAGGCTATGGCTGAATACTTTGATGAAGCAGTTAAGACCGCTAAGGACAGCAAAGCAGTTTCCAACTGGCTGCTGGGCGATGTATCTGCTTACATGAACAACGAAGGCATTACCATTGCTGACTTCAAGGTAACCCCTGCACACTTAGCAGAGCTGGTTAACCTGATTAAAGACGGCGTGCTTTCCAGCAAGCTGGCTAAAAAGGTATTTGCCGAAATGCTCAAAGAGGATGAGGCTCCGAAGGCTCTCGTTAAGAAACTCGGTCTGGAGCAGGTTAGTGATGAAGGCGCTATCCTCAAGCTGGTTGAAGAAACCATTGCTGAGAACCCGCAATCCGTTGCTGACTACAAGGCCGGTAAGGATAAAGCTATCGGCTTCCTCGTTGGCCAGATTATGAAAAAATCTCGCGGCAAGGCTAACCCGGGCATGGTTACCAAAATGCTCAAAGAAAAAATGCAATAAGGCATACATAGCCTGGCAATATCTACGTGGATTAAAAGCATAAAAATCAGCACCTCGCTTTGACGTAAATTTTACGTTTGAGCGAGGTGCTTTTTACTGCTCAATATTAATTTATTGGTTGTTGTTGCGAAACAATTTCCAGTAAAATAAAAGTGTACGATAATTATGTTCGTGGTCTATACCAATGACAAAGAAGTTTAAGGTGATTTCACTCTGACCGGCTACGCATATACTAATCCTTTCGTTATTATCATGGTTGATGCAAATAATTGGTTTATAAGCTTCAATTTTTTCGATTTGCTTCCAGGATATTGTTCGTGGTATCTTTAGCGGCTCAAGAAAGTGCCATCTGATTTTATAATTTTGCTGCAAGCCGTTTTTATCAATACTAAAAATAGGCGTATGCTTTTTTATGGACATTTTAGCAAAATACATATGACGGATATCACAGATTGTTAATCCAGCACCTATTAAAAAGTGAGGAACAGCAAAAAGTATGCCATAGTATAAAAAATAAATGGCAATAAACATGAATACCGCAGCAAATATTAGGTTGAAATAATCGCTTAAATTACAATTGTAGAAATAACTTTGACGAAAATCGCTCTGTAAAAAATATTTACTGTCATTATAATTATGCTTAAGGATAAATGCATTAGCTGTTGCTTCTTTATTAGCGTTACGGCTTTTGGTAACAACTATAAAACTATCGCCTTGAGCAGCAGTGTTTATTATGCGTAAATCGTAGGCTGCTTGCATGAAAATTTGTCTGAAGCTGTTAAAGGTTTCGATGCTGTCAACATGGACAGGGTTTATAGCAAAGCAAATTTTTTCAGGTGTAATGCCACCTCTTTGCATTGAATTTACAAAATTTTGGATGTCTGTGGTATTGTTGGCAACAATAATGTCATGGGGAATGAAAAGTTTGTTGTCTTCGCCAAGTATAACGATGATACTTTGAGTTTCTTCTATTTTTATACCGCCGTAGAGCATGAGGGCACCTTCTTTGCTTTAGATGATATAAGTATAGCATTTCTTTATAGTGAGATAAAGTTACCTATAAGATATACAGACAAGTTTTTTTGCATATAAAAATCTGCCCGGCTTAATATTTTAAGGCTCCCCGTCTGAATGGAACCGTTCAGGAAGAGAGCCTTTAGCTTACGGATTAAACCTAATGGACTTGGCAGATTTTACTACTGCAGCCTTCTGCCGTTTGGCATCATCAAACGGATATTGATAGTCAAAGGAAATAAATTTACCATTCCTAACGAAGATATAATCCATTTCCGTAGAACTGGACAAATCAAAGCTTACATTCAAGCAATTTTCACCGCCAATAGTGATAAATTGAGCTTTGATATTGTCAAGCTTGTATTTAGGATTTTCTTTTTGCCTTGCTTCTACTTTCTTTTGTATGCGTGCAACTTCTTTAGCAGCAAGTGTTTCTTTATCTTTATCGCTAAGGTTAGCAAAAGAATTAGGATAAAAGCTTAACTCTGATTTATCAGTAATGTTTACAATCATGGGGCTGACGAAAAAATAACCATTAGAATAGGCGAATGTGTGATGTGGATCATTTTTTATAGGCATTAGTATACAGTTAGCTGGCGTAGTAAAGGATGCAGGATAATCTTTTAGAGTTTTTGTGGTAAAAGGACGTCTGTAAATATCATCGCTTAGAGGAGTAATTTTAACGGATTGGATTATTTTAGGGAGAAATAATTTTTCGTCAATAGGATAGATAAATCTATTTCCCACGTAGCTAAATTTATAAATACCATTTGGTGTAATGATTATGTAATCATCAAAAATAGCTAGTTCTTTCTCAGGTAAGTAGTATGAAAAACGCATTGCCGGGTATTTGGCAATAGAGAGCTGTTCTTTGAGCAGAATCTTATAGCCTTTCTCTTCCAGGTCAGCTAGCTTTTTGTAAAAAAACTTGGTGTTCAGCGTTTTTAAATCTTTAGCTTTAAGGATAAATGGGCGACAATCAACGAGAAAAACTCTTCCATCGCCGCGAAAAGAGTATAGGATATTCTTGTTTTTACTTTGATATTCTTTGTAATCTTTTTCAGGCACTGCAAAACTGAAGCTATATTCTTCGTTTTTATAATGCTGCATACTGATATTCGTCTTATCAGGATTAATGTGGTATAGGTCTAAAATTTGTATCTTTTCTTTTTCGGTAGCAGATTCTTCTGCTTGGACGATGCCGTTTAGAGCAAAACAGGCCAAAAGAGCTACGACTAAAAATTTCTTGAGCATGGTTAAGACCTCCTTGGATATTCCTGACTAAAGTATAGCATTTCTTTATAGTGATATAAAGCTACATATAGGATATACAGACAAATTTTTTGGCATATAAAAATCTGCCCGGCTTAAATTTTTAAGGCTCCCCGTCTGAACGGCAACGTTCAGGAGGGGCACCTTTTTGGGCGCTGTCGCACTTAATATTCTCTCAGCAGAAAACCCATATAAAAAGGAATAGTTAAGATAGGAAAGCTTTCATCAGGCCTGCCTATATTATATGTTCCTAATTTTATTGCTTGTTTTACATGATATTTTTCGGGATGCCGCAAAATAGTTTTACAGCTTTTTACGTTACCGCTGCTAGCTTTAACTTCAATAAGTGTAGCCTGTCCGTTATAGCGGATAACAAAATCTATTTCAAGACCTGAATCTTTATGATAATAGTATAGCTTGCGTCCCATTTTGGAGAAGATATCAGCTGCAAGATTTTCAAAAATAGCTCCCTTATAGCCGTATAAATTCCCTTGAAGGATATCAAATTGTGTTCCGTCCTCCAGCATACTGACAAATAAGCCTGTATCCTGCATATAAACCTTAAAAATATCGTTTAGTGAATTTCCGTCTAATGGCAGCTCCGGTAAGGAAAGGTTATAGCAACGCTTAATAATACCGGCATCTTCTACCCATTGTAAAGAACCGGCAAAGCGCGCTGCTGTAGAGCCTTTCTTAATCAAAGAGTACTGAAACTTTTTGTTTTCTTTACTTAATTGCTTGGGAATAGATTGGAAGCAAGCCTTTATAAGCGGTTTATCCTTGTTTTCGGCATATTTAACCATATCGTCTTCGTATGAGGCGATGATATTTCGCTGGATGCTTAAAACGAGGTTAAGCTGTTTGGTTTCAATAAAAGCATTTACTGCTGCAGGCATTCCGCCTACAACTGCATATTGCAATAAAAGCTCCTGCATTCTGTTGTGCAGTGCTGATGGTACAGGCTTTTCGTTTATAAGACAGCTTTGCAATGAGTCAATAATAGCTTCGTTTATCCCATTTGCCCAAAGGAATTCCTCGAAATCCAAAGGGTACATTTCCATTACAGTTTCATAACCTACCGGTATAGAAGCAGGATTTTGGTTATATCCTTTTATGCCCAATAGGGAACCAGTAGCAATGACATCGTAACGGCCGTCCAGCTTGAAAAATTTCAGTGCTGTTCTGGCTTCTGGACATGATTGTATTTCATCTAAAATAATTACTGTTTCATGAGGCTTGAATTGAGCTTTGTTTCCCAGAAATGCTGTTATAAGCATTGTCAGATTATCTATATCAAGCGAGCCTGCGAAAATTTCCTTGTACTCGGGATTCTCAAAAAAGTTAAGATATACAGTATGCTTATAATTTTCTTTAGCAAAGGATTCAGTGATAAAGGTTTTGCCGCATTGACGACAACCTTTGATAATTAAAGGATTGTGATCAGGGGAGTTTTTCCATTGCAGAAGAGATTTTTCTATTTTTCTTTTGAGCATTTCGCCACCTCCTGAGATGCTTGCTATATGCTTATTATAACTCATGTACAAACTTTTTCAAGGGACTTTTTGCACCAACTCGCAACTTTTTCAAGGGACTTTTCATGTCAACTCGCAACTTTTTCAAGGGACTTTTGCAAAGTGCAAGGTTTAGGTGAGGGGATAGTGTAGGTTTAACGCTGTCATTTTTCCTGCTTCCGCACGAGTTCCTCAAAAATTTACACATAGCTGGTGCAAACGCTGTATAATATTCTTGTAAAGCAAATGAGGAGGTTTTTGTTATGACTATGAAAAAAATTAACGCCTTTGAGCAGGGCGAAGCAATTTTAAAAACTCTGTCCAAGGGTTCCTTTCTTACTACTGCTGCCGACGGCAAGCAGAATACAATGACGATCGGCTGGGGCAGCCTGGGCTTTAAGTGGGGCCTGCCGACCTTCACTGTTATGGTGCGCCAAAGCCGTTATACTAAGGAGCTGATTGACGCTAATCCGGAATTTACCGTAAGCTTCCCGGTAAAAGAAGGCTTTGCGCCGGCGCTGGGACTGTGCGGCAGCAAGTCCGGCCGTGATCTGGACAAGTTTGCAGCTGCAGGCCTAACTACGGAAGCAGGCGAAACTGTCAGCGTTCCTGTTATCAAGGGCTGCGGCCTGCATCTGGAATGCAAAATTGTAGAACACTACACCATGGCGGAGGACAAGTTCGACAAGGAGCTGGGTGAAAAATGGTATGCCAACAAGGACTGGCACACATGCTATACCGGTATCATTACTGCCGCTTATGTAGAGGAATAACAGGCGAAAAGCTATAACAAATGTAAAAGCAGCTGCCGCATGCGGCAGCTGCTTTTACTATGCGCGTCAACGTGCGTTGCCGCGCAAAAAGTGGTCGGTAATTATTCTTGCTGCTTCCTCGTCCGTCATATCAGCAGCAATATCATCACTTTGGTTAAAGATGCTCATAGCTACACCAAAGAAAACAAATTTGGTGGTAATCTCTGGTACAGTATCCTCTTTCAGTAGATTGTCCTGCATAGCTTTCGTAATAAGCTGAGCTAAAATATCATATTCATCATGCAGGATTTTGTGGTAACGCAGGATGCGTTCGCTCGTTTCCTCGCTCACTTTCACAGAGTTGTAGCGTGGGATAACCTTAAAATTATCGCCGTCAGGCTCAACCCTGCAGCCATTGGTGCCACCGAGCATTTCAAAGCAGATAATCTGCCACAGAGTACTGTTGGCAACATAAAATGCACCATTACCTCAAAATACTTTTTGAGCTTGTCCTCAAAGCTGTCGACACTGTTGACAGCTTGGTGCAGCTTTTCTAAAAAGGGGGCATTTTTATCGGCAACCAGCTTGTAGAAAAGGTGCTCCTTATTACCGAAGTATTTATAGACAGTTCCTTTGCCTACGTCAGCCAAGGCTATTATTTCATCGAGCGTAGCCTTTTCATAGCCATGCTGCGAAAATACCTCCTCTGCTGCCTGCAAAATTCTTATATCCTTAGGTAATGACGCGTCTATTGCCACTATGAAACCTCCAACTATCCTAAATAGGAAATTTTTTCGTACATTTATTACATTAATTATACCTTTTTATGCGGATAATTGCTAGTGAAGTTTACATGTTTTATTAGCCGGAATTTTACGTTTCGTGACAAAATAAAAAACCCGCTCGCCGCGGGCATTTTTATTTCGCGTAACTGCTGTCCGGCCCCTCAGCCGTCAGTGCTTTGTGCTTTTAGCATTTCCAAAAGTCCCCTCAATTGGCCGCTTCCACGAACCACCTTCTCTGTTTTTACGGTGGCGATACGTTACGCGATTAAGCACTATTTTATTTACGGATTCTCTTACACTAATGTATTATATCTGTAGTGATCGGAGAAACAAAAAACAACAACGGAAACAGACAGCTTGCGCTGTTCCAACTCCGTTGTTGTTTATGGTGAAATTATACAACCAATGTCCATGGTTGTAAACAATTTTTTTGTAAAGAGCGTTAAAATTTTCCTGAGCCTGTTGCTACTGCAACAAAAGTTACAGTTTTAAAGCATTTTCAGAATTAAAAGTCAAACTTTTGACCTGTCAGCAGTTCATATGCTTCGATGTATTTGCCGATGGTTTTGTCGATAACATCCTGCGGCAGCTCGTAGCCTGCATCCGGGTTAGCGCTCAGCCAATCGCGGACAAACTGTTTGTCATAGGAGGGCTGGCCTTGGCCAACTTTGTAGCCTTCCAGCGGCCAGAAGCGGGAGCAGTCCGGGGTAATCATTTCGTCACCCAGTACAACCTCGCCGTTCTCGTCCAGGCCAAATTCAAATTTGGTGTCAGCAATGATGATGCCGCGCTCCAGAGCATAAGCAGCACATTTTTTGTAGATAGCGATAGTGTAGTCACGCAGCTTCAGAGCATATTCTTTGCCACGGCCCGGATACAGTTTTTCCAGGATTTCGATGCTTTGCTCTACGCTGATGTTTTCGTCATGGTCACCGATTTCAGCTTTGGTGCTGGGGGTGAAGATAGGCTCAGCCAGCTTTTGGGATTCCTGCAAGCCTTCGGGCAGCTTAATGCCGCAGATTTCACCGGTTTTCTTGTAGCTTTCCCAGCCGCTGCCGGTGATGTAGCCGCGAACGATGCATTCGATAGGCAGCATGTTCAGCTTTTTGCATTTCATGCTGTTGCCGGTGAATTCGGGTTTCTGGAAGAATTCGGGCATATCTTTGGTATCAACGGAAATCATATGGTTAGGAACAATGTCTTTAGTCAGATCAAACCAGAATTTGGAAATCTGAGTCAGCACAGTGCCTTTTTTCACAATTATGTTTTTCAGAATATGGTCAAATGCGGAAATACGGTCAGTGGCAACCATAATAATGCTGTCACCAACATCATACATCTCACGAACCTTGCCGGATTTAAACGGTTTGTACTCTTGCATTTTAATGCCTCCTAAAAATTTCTCAACAAGTAAATGCAGGCTCAGTGCCGGAATTTCTTGTCAGTGTTAACTTTGTTATATTTTATGGTAATATCATAGCACAGTCAGAGGAAAAAGTCGAACGTTTTTCGTGTTTCAACAAATATTTTTCGGATTATTTTACATCTTGCGGCAAAAGGCCGTCCAAGCGCAGCATATCGGCAGTGACCAAAGGCTGTCCCAAACGTCTCCCTGGCACAAATGTACCATGGCAGTCGCTGCCGCCGCTGATAAGCAGACCGTGCTTTTGACAATGCTGCAGCAGGCGCTGTGTTCCTTCTTCCGAATGGTTGGAGTGGTAGCATTCAAAGCCGTCGAATTTCTCCGTCCGCAGGATGTCGAGCACACGCTCCAAGCCGGGGCCGTGAAAGCCGCTAGCAGCATGTGCGCACAGTGCTGCTCCTCCGGCAGTGTGAATTGCTGCAATAACCTCGCTGATGGGCGGGAATTCCGGAAAGCCCAGGTCATGCTCCGGTGTAAAGATGCGCTTAAAGAAATCGCCCACGCCCGTGCACAGTCCCTTGTCAATCAAATAGGAGAGGGCACGCCAGCCGCCGCGGCGTCTGTCATAGGTATAACGGGCGAACTCCGCTTCATCGACAGGCCAGCCGTCGCGCGCCAGCAGATGAATGCTGTCCACATCCTTCTGCTCCAGCAGTGCTTCGTTATGCTGCATTAATTCTAGCAGCTGTTTATTATGGATATCAATGCCATAGCCAAGAATATGAAACGACAAATCCTCCTTGGTGGAGCAGATTTCCGCCGCCGGCAGCAGCGTAATGCCTGCTGCCGCTGCCAACGTCATCGCTTCTGCAACGTTGGCTACGCTGTCATGGTCCGTTACGGCAATCAGCCCCAGCTGTTGCTTTTGCGCTTCGGCAATCAGCTCCTCCGGTGTCCAGGTGCCGTCTGAGGCCGTTGTATGGATATGTAAATCAGCTCTTTCCGACAATATAAGCAGCTCCCTTCTATAGTATTACTGCTTTTTTGTGCAGTAATGATGTATTTTGTATACTTATAGAATAGTTTATCTTGCACAGCGTGTCAACTGCCGGTAAATATATTCTCTCATTGCACAATAGTACGTGAGACTTTTTTACAGTCTGCACAATTTTGTAACAAGCTTAACACTTATTTGCATTTTAAGGGTGTTAGTCCCTTTTATGAGTACGGATAAATTCCGTGTCTACTCTACGAATACAATACTCATTGTAGACTTGACGTTATTTAACTTATGTTATATACTATGAACATCGTTATATACGGGAGTATAAATTAGGGGGAATTCATTATGTTTAGAAAATTTGCTGCGATTATCAATGAAGTCGCACTCATCAAGCAAATTGCCGTTGGTCTTGTCATCGGCATTCTGCTGGCACTTTATGTACCGAAAGCGGTACCTGTTGTTACTATCTTCGGTGACCTGTTTGTAAAAGCATTAAAGGGCGTTGCTCCGGTGCTGGTTTTCTTCTTGGTTATGAACGCTATGGCCAAAAAGAAAAGCGGCGGCGAAGCAAATATGAAGCCTATTATCGGTTTATATGTTATCGGCACCTTCTTTGCATCCTTAGTTGGTGTAAGCCTGTCCTTCCTGGCACCTACCACTCTGCACCTGCAGGTTGCGGATGCTAAGCTCAACCCGCCCAGCGGCATTGTTGAGGTTCTGCACAACCTGATTCTGAGTGTTGTAGATAACCCGATTGCTGCTTTGCTGCACGCCAACTACATCGGCATTCTGGCATGGGCTGTAGTATTCGGTATTGCTATGAATATGGCTGCCAACGAAACTACTAAAAATGCTCTGGATGATGTTGCAAAGGCAATCACTCTGGTTGTTAAATGGGTTATCCATTTCGCTCCTCTGGGCATCATGGGCCTGGTGGCAACCTCCATCAGCGACAGCGGTCTGTCCGCAATTTCCAGCTATGTACATCTGCTGGCAGTACTCATCAGCTCCTACTTCCTGGTAGCGCTGGTTATGAATCCGTTGATTGTTTACTTCAACATCCGCCGCAATCCGTATCCGCTGGTTTGGGCAACCATCCGCGAATCCGGCGTATACGCTTTCTTTACCCGCAGCTCCGCTGCTAACATTCCGGTTAACATGGCTCTGTGCAAACGTTTAGGTCTGAATCCTGATACCTACGCAATTTCCATTCCGTTAGGCGCAACCATCAACATGGCCGGTGCTTCCATCACCATTTCCGTACTGGCGCTTGCTGCTGCCAATACGCTGGGCATTCATGTTGATATGCCGACAGCTCTCTTGCTGTGCATCGTTTCTACCGTTGGTGCCTGCGGTGCTTCCGGTGTTGCCGGCGGCTCTCTGCTGCTGATTCCGGTTGCCTGCGCTTCCTTCGGCATCAGCAATGATATCGCTATGCAGGTTGTTGGCGTTGGCTTCATCATCTCCGTACTGGAGGATGCTTGCGAAACTGCGCTCAACAGCTCCAGTGACGTTCTCTTTACCGCAACTGCCGAATTTGCAGAGCGCGCTAAGGAAGGCACTCTGAAGTCCGAAGACCTGGTTCCGAGAAACAACATTTAATTTAACATAACAACAAAACGGCCGCCGAAGCTAGTGCTCCGGCGGCTGTTTCATTTTGAAAGGATGATGTGGTTTTTATGTATTAGCCTTCAATGGCAATATATTTTTTATCTTCGACTTTTTTAGGCTCAACCTTAGGAATAGTAACCTTCAGGATACCGTCTTCAAATTTAGCCTTGATATCCTCTTGGGTAACCGCTTCGCCGACATAGAAGGTTCTTGCACATTGACCGCTGTAACGTTCACGGCGGATATAAACGCCTTTATCGTTCTTTTCGTCCTTGTCGAGGCCTTTAGCAGCGGTAATGGTCAGATAACCGTTTTCCAGTTTAGCGCTGACGTCCTCTTTTTTGAAGCCCGGCAGGTCGATATCCATTTCATAAGCGGTATCCGATTCCTTGATATCGGTTTTCATAACGTTCTGAGCATGTTTGCCGTACAACGGATTACGATGACCGAAGAACTCTTTCTCAAACGGGAAATCCATTAAATCATCAAATAAGCTTTCACCAAATACACTAGGCATCATCATAAGTCATTCCTCCAATTTTATTGCGCTTGTTGTAGTCATTTTAATGTTGATGCAGCAAGTATTGATTTGATTTGCCAACGCGGGATTTGTGCTTTGCGGGTGCTGCCCTTGCAGCTCCTGTAGCTCATTTCCTTTGTTGATTATGTTATACCACTATCTGTTAGCACTGTCAAGTGTTGAGTGCTAATTTCTGACGATTTCACAGAAATTACAAAAAGTGGGGGTGTAGGGCCCCCCTTTCGCCTCACTACGTTCGGCACCTTACAGATGAAAAGCAGTACTGAAAAGCCTCTCCTTGGGGAGAGGTGCCGAGCTTGTCGAGGCAGAGAGGGGATATGCTGAAAATAATGCTATTCGTAAGCATAACGATTGCAAGCAAATAATATTTGTGTACGAAATTTCTTCAATCTAAATTCAAATGTAAGCCTATAAACTGCAGTCCCCTCTCAGTCGCCCTGGCGGGCGCCAGCTCTCCCCAAGGAGAGCCTCATCTTTCTTTATTAAAGTCTCATCTGCTTGAGCAACCCTTACGTCTGCTCGTAAAGCTCGCAGCCACCTCCCCTTTCAGGGGAGATATTAACTTCTTGCTAATGCTAACTTTCGCAAGCTCACCGAACTTTTATATGCTCCCTGAAAGGGAGCTGGCATCGCCGTAGGCGATGACTGAGGGTTGTGCTTACTTAAGTTAAAATAAGCACTAAAACTAAAATTTTCTCCAAATTCCCCCCAAAATTTCCCCTCATCCTACCCGAATTTGCCATTTCGGGTAGGGACAAACCACCCAAAATACGCTACGATGTAGCCAGAAGCAACGAAGAAAACATTATTCTTCTTGCAAAACGGCTTTACCAAACGGAGCAAGCAATGCAAAACCCAAAATGAAACAAGGCAAATTTTGGCAACAGGCAGCGCAAGCCTCCGCAAGGTAAAAGAATACTTTACTTAAAGAGGAGGAATTTATCATGAAAAAATCTTTAGTACTCGCAATGGCAATGGCTCTTGGTGTAACCGCTTCTGCTTACGCTGCTAACCCGTTCAGCGATGTTCCTGCCGGCCACTGGGCATATGACAGCATCAGCAAGCTGGCAGCTGCAGGCGTAATCGATGGCTACGGTGACGGCACCTTCGGCGGCGACAAGCTGATGACTCGCTATGAAATGGCACAAATCGTTGCTAAAGCAATGGCTAAGGGCGCTAGCGTAGAAAGACTGGCAGCTGAATTTGCTGACGAGCTGGAAAATTTGGGCGTGCGCGTAGCTAACCTGGAGAAAAAGGCTGACAATGTAAAAATTACCGGTGAAGTTCGCTTCCGTTATGTTGACCAAGACGGTGCAATGTCAAGAAGGACTTTAGACAGAGGTTACAGAGTTTTGGGCAATGATTCCAACCATGTGGCAGATATCCGTTCCCGCATCTGGATTAACGGTATGATTAATGATGACTGGACCTACACCGGCATGCTGCAGAATGTGCAGAACCTGAATAATAATGCCGGTGATGAAAATACAAGCTTCCAACGCGCTTATGTAGACGGCAAGCTGGGCGGCATGGCAGTACGTGCAGGCCGTTATAACCTGGTAATTGCTGACGGCAATATCTATGATACCCGTGCTGATGGTCTGGAGCTGTCTTATGGCAACAAGGTTAAGGTAAAAGGCTTTGCAGGCAAGGCAACTGATGATATTACTGTAGTACCGTTTATGATAAATGATGGCATTAATACTGAAACTGGTGATATTACTAATGGCGGCAAGTATTGGGGCTTGGCAGTAGAAGGCGAGTTGGCTAAGGGCTTGAAGGCTACTGCTGGCTACACTCAATTCAAAGATATGGGAACCGGTTTTGCAGAATCTATTAATCCTGATGCAGGACTTGGTAAAACTGATATTGACAACGGCATCTGGCATGCAGGCTTGAGCTATGACATCGGGCATTTCAACCTGTCTGCTATGTATCTGAAGGGCGATTTGTCTGCTGACAAACTTAATGATATGCAAGACGGCGAAATTAACAAAGCTATTGATCAATACCTTGATGATGACGGCTTCGTTATCGGCCTGTCCTATAAGGGTGCTAAGGCTGAGGATGCAGGCAGCTGGGGTGCATGGGCTAAATACTATGACCAAGGCGCACAAACCTATGTTGCACACACCACTGATGCTAACACCTTTGGCATGACCGGTTTCAAGGGCTTCGGCGTAGGCGCTAACTACACTATCGCTAAAAACATCGTAGCTAACGTTGCATACTATAACACCGAATCCAAGCTGATGAAAGAGCTTCCTGGTATTGCTGCTGATCTTGATCGCACCAAAGACCATCGCTTCTGGACTGACGTAACCTTCACTTTCTGATAAACCTTCATACAAAAACTTCCTAAAATCGGCAGCGCTCTGGCGCTGTCGGCAGAGAACCGCCGTGAGGCGGTTCTTTTGCGTTTGGGTGGGATTAGGCTCTCCTCGGGGAGAGCTGGCGCCCGTTAGGGCGACTGAGAGGGGATTGTTGTTTAAAAATTTACTAATAGCATATGTATGATGTACCCCTCTCCGTCATCGCTACGCGATGCCACCTTTCCCCAAGGAGAGGCTCGTTTTTCTTTCTAAAGCTTTAGCTGCTTACACACCCTTCCGTCTGCTCGCAGCCCCCTTCCGCCTCACTACGTTCGGCACATTACCTATACTAAGACCCATTTTTCATGTAATGAAAAATGTTGGTCGTGTTATACTCGAAGAGTGCAAGGAGCAGGCAAGACTAATAGCGTAGGTTTTTGTACAAAATCTTATTACTGGAGTTTTATGTTTTCACTGCGATATATAATTGCTTGCATTAGTACGCAGAACTAAGCTTATTATTAGTCCATGAGTTATGGTAAAGCATTTTTTGCTAAGCTTTTTTGTGCGAGCAAAAAAGCGACTGTTTCCCGCGCTTTCGCAAAGCGCGCCCCTTTCTTGTTACTTCTTTCGGGGACGAAAGAAGTAAACATAAAGAACGAAGAAAAACCTAAAATTTTTTCTCAAACCACCCTAAAATCTCAAAAATATCCCCAAAATCCCCCCTCATCCTACCCGAAATCACCCTTTCGGGTGGGGCGCTTTTGCTTTTTTTAGGCTACACTATAGGTGTAAACAATCAGCTGTAAAGCAGGCAGCAGGAAGCAGGAAGCGGAGGGATTGATATGCTGAAAGAAAGCTGGAAAAACATTTTGCTGGGAGCATTACTGCTTACCGGGTTGACAATGCTCCTAGGCAGTGACAGCTCTGACAAAAAAGCAGACTCGCTGCTCGCTATGCCTAAGGCAGAAGCCGCCGCTATGCCTGCCTACGAGCAGGAATATATGAAAATCGTGGCTGGTGTCTGCGATTATTTGACCACGGGTAATACTGCCGGACTGCCGGCGCAGGGACTGACCGGCTTTGAGGAGCTGGAGGGCCATAATGATCCCGGTCAGGGTGTAAGCAGTGTTGGCTATACGCTGCAGGATATCAATAATGATAAGGTGCCGGAGCTGATTTTTGGCCTGATTGATTATCCTGAGGGCAAGGGCTATTATGGACGGGATATCTATGCTATCTATACCTTTGTGGATGGTAAGATAAAATTTGTTGATGAGGGCTGGTCGCGCAGCCGGTTGCGTCTGCTTCCTCAAGATATGCTGAGCAAGCGCACCTGTATCGACGATAACGATATGGAATGGATGCTGGAAATGAAGGATTTGCTGCGGGACGGCAGTTTGCGTCAGGGACAAACCTTCTATACAAAGGTTGAGGATGGCAGATGTAATATTTACCGGAAATATTTAGATGTAAATGATACCTTTGTTACCCAAAAAACCTCCATGCACTTTGACGATATGATGAATATTGACCTTGGTGCCCAAAAGCTAGAGCTTTTACCGCTTGCGGAATACAGCAGCCGTGGCTTTAAGGGACTGGTAATGCAGCATCTTAACTGTATGGGCTTGCATGAGCTGCAGGATAATAGGGTAGATCTTTCCGCATATGAGCATGTTTACGCGGATAATCCCTCTCAGGGAGCAGAAGTGTTGTTTAGCAGCAATACTTCTCTGGCGAGCTTTGAAGTGCTGGATTTGCAGGGGGATAGTAGCAGAGTTATCTACAGCAAAGGACTGCTGAAACCGGAAGAAAAGCTGGTACTGCATCTGGAAAGCTTTGAAACTGATCCTGAGCTTGACTATGAAACTGTTATCAAGAACGGTATCTGCTTCAGGGACGATACCGGCAGCCTGCGCAAGTTTGCGATTCGGGCGAAGGTTATGGACGGCAGTGTTTATCTGGAGGAGATTGATTAAGGTAAAATCTGCATTTTGTGCGGAAATTTATAAAATAAGGTTGGGAAATTAAGGAGGTAATAAAGATGAAAATGAAAAAATTAACCAGCTTATGTGGTTGCCTGCTGCTTTCCATGTGCATGGGCGTTGGCGCTATGACTGCTCCGCTGTCTGCTGAGGCTGCAGCACGTGAAAAGGTTATTCTGGACGCAGATATGGTGGATTTGTTTGATGACGGCATCGCTATGATGATGCTTGCCGAATCTCCCAAAATGGATTTGAAGGGTGTTACCATCGTTATAGGCAATACCTGGGTTGAAACCGGTACCGCTTCTGCTATCCGTCAGCTGGAGGGCATCGGCCGCACCGATATCCCTGTATATATGGGCGTTAATGAAACCGTTCGCAAGGACCGTTTCGCTAACATGAAGGAAGAAAAACGCATTTACGGCCGCGGCCATGACTCCCATCTGGGCGCTGCAGGCTACCCTCAGCCGGCATCCTGGCAGGCTGAATACCGCAAAAATTATAATGATGAGCCGGTAATGAACCCGCAAAAGGAACATGCTGCTGATTTCATCATTGATACTATCAAAAAGCATCCGGGCGAAGTAACTATCGTTGCTATCGGCAGCGGTGCTAACCTGGCAGCTGCTTTGGACAAGGCTCCGGAAATTGCTCCGCTGGCTAAACGCGTTGTTTATATGGCAGGCGCTTTCTTCTGCGAAGGCAACGTAATGCCGACCTCCGAGTTCAACGTTTGGATTGATCCGGAAACCGCTAAAAAGGCTTACCGCGCTCCCTGGAAGGAGCAAATCTTCCTGCCGCTGGATGTTTGCAGCAAGGAACTGATGAGCCACGATGATTTTAAGGATCTGGAAAGCCGCATTAAGAGCGACCGCTTCAAGGCTATGTGGGAAAGCCACTATGCTACCCCGATGTTCCGCAAGGATCCGTCCTTCAAGAACTACATTTGGGACGTTCTGGCAGCAGCAGTTGCTATTGATCCGTCCGTAATTCTGGAATCCGAAACTCTGCCGATTGATGTTGATGACCAATACGGCTATGGCTACGGCCAGACTATGGGCTTCCGCGGTGCAGCTCCTGAGGGTGCTCAGAACGCGAAGATTGTTTACGCTGTAGACCGCGCTAAGGTTTGGAAGATGGTTGAGGATGTATTCAACAAGCTGTAAGCAATAATTTTGTGATTTTAAGCTCGCGCCCTACCCGAATTTACTGTTTCGGGTAGGGCGCTTTAGTTTTTTTTAGGGTACAATATAGGTATAAAAGATTAGCTGCAAAGCAGGCAGCGGGAAGCGGAGGGATGGAGATGTTGAAGAAAAGCTGTAAAAATGTCCTGGTGGGAGCAATGCTGCTGGCTTCCTTGGCAATGCTGCTGAATGGCTGTGGTTCGGATAAGCAGGCTGCTGCAACGCAGCCTAAGACCACGAAGGTGGAGGAAGCTGCAGCGACTGTGGCGAAGGTGCCTGCCTATGAGCGTGAATACGGCAAGCTGGTGGAGGGTATCTATAATTTTGTGAATGACGGCAATATGGATAAGATGCCGCAGCAGGGCATGACCGGAATTTATGAGCTGCGTGACCGTATGGGTTACGTTGATGCGTTGAACATGCTTGGTTATACGCTGCAGGATATCAATAATGACAAGGTGCCGGAGCTGATTTTTGCTATCTTGGATAATGAAAAGCAGGGCAAGGGTTATTATGGCAAGGATATCTATGCTATTTATACTTTTATGGACGGCAAAATCAAATTTGTTGATGAGGGCTGGGCACGCAGCAATATTAAGCTGTTGGCGAACAATATGCTGCTGACGCGCGGCAACTGCAGTAATGCGGAATATGTGCTGGCGCTGGAGGATTTGCTGCCGAATGGTAATAAAAGATGCGTTGATATGTACTTTACCCGTTCGAAGAGCAATAATGAACCAGGTCTTGATGTTTACCGCAACGATGTGGGCAGAGCTGATGTTGCTGTTTCGCAAAAGACGAATATGACTGCTGATGATTTTTTTGATATGGGCGAAGAGATGGCCGGTGACAGCGTGAAGCTTGAGCTGCTGCCGTTGAAGGAATATAAGCAGAGAGGCTTTAAGGGCCTGGCGATGCAGTATCTGGAATGCATGGGAGTACATGAGCTGCAGGATGCGAAGGTTGACCTTTCCAAGTACGAGCAGGTTTCTGTGCCTAATCCCTTTAAGGGTGCGGATGTGATTTTCCGCAGTACGAAAAATCTGGAAGAGTTCCGTCTGCTGGAGCTTGCTTCCGGCAAGAGCGTTTACAGCAAGGATTTGCTGATGGCTGATGAAAAGCTGGTGCTGCATCTGGAGAGCCTGGAAACTATTCCCAAGAACGGTATCAGCTTTAAGGATGATGCAGGCAGGGAGCGCAGGTTTGCGATTCTGCAAAGCGGTAAGGACGGCAGTATTTATCTGCAGGAGATTGAGTAAGGTGTAACGCCTGAAGAGGGCTTAAATTAAGAAATGATGTAAAAAACTTTGGAGGTGTTTTTTATGCGTAAAAGATTTTTAGGTGCAATGTTATTGGCGCTTGGTATTGGTTTGTTTGGCGGTTGGGGCAGTGCTCAGGCGAACAGTGTGGCGGAGCCTACACAAAGCATGCTGCATGTGTGCTGGCTGAAGGATGCTCATGTTAATCCTGCGGCCTGCGAGGTTGTGCGGATGCCGGACGCTTTTGAGCCGGCGAAGGCTGTGGTGACGAGCTCGGTGGATTTCCCAGATTTTCAGGTTGTGGCGCTGGATTTGCGTGAGGTGAGCGCTGAGGGCTATCCTGTTTTTAACGTGCAGTCTATTTATTATAAGGATTTCCTGCGTGCGACGGAGCCGATTATTATTGTGATGCGTGATTCCGAGTCCTTCCCGCGCAACGGTATTGCGGTGCGCGATTCTTTGGGCAGGGAGCGTATTTTCGGTATTGCTATCAGCGGTGAGGACGGAAGCCTGCTGCTGAGTGAGGTTGATAGATAGAGGTGCGGGCGATGAAGAGATTATTTAGCTTGCTGATGTTCTGCCTGCTGCTGCTTGCCAGTGCAACAGCGATGGCAGCGTCTTATGGTGCATATCCGTATATGCGTTATGGTGCTGATGGCAGGGATAATGCTTCTTTGCATCTGATTTATACGCAGTCCGGCGTTTTTGCTTCTGTTGTTACTTATGATTTGCAGGACGGTAATGCGCCGATGTTTAAGGGCGTGGGTATGCTGGAGAACGGTTCGCTGGTGCTGGAGGATTATTCGTTTGATGTGGGCCGTCATGGTGAGGATACACGTTATTTTGGTTATGGCTCTCAGCCGCTTGTTTGTGAGGCCAGAGTGCAAGATGGTAAGCAGGTTGTGCTGCTGCCGACGATTGATGCGCGCGAGATGGGTATTACTAAGGTGAGTGAGCCTGATATCGGCGGTACTTATAGGTTTGAGGGAATGCAGGCGGAAGAGGATTATACTATGGCGCTGTATTTTCTGCGTAAGCTGAATGTGAAGAATACGGGTTTGGATTTGAGCAGTAAGGATTATTGGTTTGGCTATGGCAGTCGTTTTGCCGAGGCTCCGAACAGCGTTTTTAATTCGTATCTGCCGCAGGAGTACGGCGATTATTTTGGGGTTTATGTTTATAATAAGAACGATGAGCTGGTTATGACTTATTATGTGCATCCGAGTTTGTGGGATGCGTATCGTGTGACTGTTGATGGTGAGGTTAAGCTGTTGTGCAGCAATGATGCTGTGGGTTGAGGCTGTGAGTTGAGTTTGAGGTCCTTGCGACGTAAGTTAATATTGCGGAGCAGGGGCCTTTTTTATACGCTGAAAAATGTTTTGCGTATCGCAATTAAATATCGCGCTACAACCCTTCCGTCTGCTCGCTGAAGCTCGCAGCCACCTTCCCTTTCAGGGAAGATATAAAGGTGTTTCGAAATTCTAAATTTCTTTTCTCGCTAACTTTATATGCTCCCTGAAAGGGAGCTGGCATCGCCGTAGGCGATGACTGAGGGTTGTGTGTGATTTGTTGCTCAATTTAGTCTCTAGTGTTAACCTTTCTTGCCTGCCCCCTCGGGGAAGGTGCCGAACGTAGTGAGGCGGAAGGGGGTTGTGTGCGTTAGTGTAGTGTGTAACCTTTCTTGCGGGTGCTTGCTTGTTGTTTGGAGGTGAGCTTATGAAGAAGCTTTTGTGTGCTTTAGCGTGCGGTGCGCTGCTGTTGTGTGGCGAGATGTCGGTTGCACGGGCTGATTATTATGAGATGTATAATCCTACTACCCATGTTGAGGGTGGGGCTATGGTGTATGAAACTACACGCGGCGTTTTGATGAGCTTAAAGGTGCACAGCGGTGAATGGCAGGAAGATCATTACCGTGCTGAGACCGAGGCGAGCGGTGTGGTGCGTTTTGCGCATGACGGTGAGCGTTTTATCAGTTATCTGCAGGTGCCAAGTCTTTCTAGCTATGAAAATGGTATGGGTTATCCTTCTCAGTACAGATATAGTATGCCGCTTTATGAAAAGTATGCTTTGAGTAATCCGCAGGGCTATCAGGCGCAGAGCAGGCTATACAGTGCCTGGATTTTGGGTGAGCCTGAGGGTAATAATCGGGTGCAGCCTTCCTTGGCAGGTACTTATGAAAGAAGCAACAAAAGAGGTACACGCTTTGTGCAGGGTGAAACGGAAATGCCTTGGGCTGTAGCTGCGCTGTTTTTACAGCTGGTGCTGGAGCCGAATGTTAATTTGCTGGACAGAAATAACTGCAGCTTTAGCTTCTGGGATTATCAGTGGGAGCAGGAAATGAACATGTATCCTGATGTAGATAAGCGTTACAGCTATCATACTATGACTAAGGCCGGCGATCCCGATTCTTCCGTTCCGGTAAAATTTAAGGATGCGCGCTATCTGGTAGAGAAAAGCGGCAGGCTGATTTATAATGTTGCCGATGACGGCACGGTAAGGAAGATTTACGACTTGGCCAATGAATAGGGCGGCGGTTGTGCTTGCGCACGATTTTGAGCAATGGGGGTGGCGCTGATGCGGTTACTGAGATTGCTGTGTATGACAATGCTGGGGCTGCTGCTTTGTGCAGCAGGTCCGCTATCGGGAGGTGTGGCTATGGAAAGGGCGGTTGACTGGCAGGAGCTGTCTGTGAGCAGCAGAGGTATGAGCAGCGCAAGCTGTTATTCATTTAACCTTTGCCGACGCGATAAGGAACTGCTGTTTGACAGTGAGTGCTTTGCAGATGGCGAGCGCCTGAAGTTTTACGAGGTACCTGTTACGGCAGAGGAGCTTACACCGCTGGATAAGCTAATACAGCAGCTGCCATGGCAGCTGCGCCAGCCTTCGGCATCTCGTCCTACGAATTTGCCGCGTGAGATGATTGAGGTGCACGACTGCGGCAGCTTTTCGTTGACGCTGCTGACGGCAACGGGCGAAAAGCTGGTATGCCGTACTGACATTGAGCAGCAGCAGGAGCTGTTGCGTGAGCTGCAAAGGCTAGCTAAGCAGGTGCATGAACAGAAGCGTGATGCAGGCCATGAGAAGATGCATCCTATGCGTGGATTTAGGCTGTTCAGGGAATTGCCGGAAAAATAAGCATGAAAGCAGTACGGGCTGCGTTTTTGGCAGAAATTTAGCCGAAAAACAGAAAAATTTTACTCATCCTACCCGAAATCGGCAGTTTGGGTGGGGTGCTTTAGCAAATTTCGTTGTACAATGAGCTTGTAAGGAAACATGCCTGCGTATCTAACAGCGCAGGATAATTCTGAGGAGGTGCAACAAATGAAGAAAGGTATTGTATTAGCTTGCTGCGCAATGCTTTTGGCGGGACAATTGCAATCTGCAGAAGCTCTTGACTGGAACAGAAGAATTGGCGTAGACAGAATGATCGACAGAACCATTGATAATACTATTAACAGGGCGGTGAATAAAGTGGAGAAGCAAGAAAAAACCAGACGTGTCATTTTCCAGAATCTGCCGCAATCGGCAGCTGAAATCGGACCGGAAACCGATGCTCAGCAGGTTGCAGCTTATACCGTAGCGGCACTGGCTCGCTATGAAACTAATCCGGCAGAGGCTATTGCTATGCTCAACAAGCTGCTGGGACCAAGACCGGTACCTAAAAGAGATGAACAGTTCCTCGCAGACCGTTTCCGCGGCAGACAGTATCTGATGCGCTCCTACTTTATGGGCGCAACTCCGGCGAATAACTATCAGCCGGATATGCCGTATACTGTAGAGGTTAAAACTAATGCCTATACCTATCAGGAGGAAGGCTATGCACGCTTTATGATTACCTGCGGCGGTGCCGACAGCCCGCGTCCGATGACTGTGCGCCAAAAGGCTTCTACCGGCGAATGGTTCCTGTGGGATTACAAGGGACTGCTGAGCGGTATTCAGACTCCGGCAGCAGATGATCCGTGGTCTTAAGAATTGTGCAGCTGAAAGAATCAGTGTAGCATAAAGCAGGCAGCTTTCCTGTGGCAGCAAGCAAAATTGCTTGCCTGCCACCTTGGAAGCTGTATTTTTTTCCATAATAGCCTGAAAATCTGTAAAATTTCCTGCCACCCTACCCGAAATCAGCCTTTCGGGTAGGGTGCTTTTGCTTTTTTGAGCGTATAATGAAGGTACAAAGATGGAAGGAAGTGGTGTATATGAAAAAATTCCTGAAAAGAACATCGCTGTTTTTGGTGACTGCAGCGATGACTGTTTCCGCTCCGCTGATGGCGTGGGCGTTGGAGCACGACATTGTTATTCTGCATACTAATGATATCCATTGCGGTATTAATGATAATATCGGCTTTGCCGGTCTGGCGCAGATTAAAAAGGATGCCCTAGCAAGAACGCCGAACGTGGCGCTGGTGGATGCAGGCGATGCTATTCAGGGCGCGCCTATCGGCAAGCTGTCCCGTGGTCTGGCAGTTGTCGATATTATGAATTACCTGGGCTATGACTTCTGCATTCCCGGTAACCATGAATTTGACTACGGCATGGACCGCTTCATGGAGCTGGTGCCGCTGCAGCGTGCAGGCTATTACTGCGCAAATTTTGTTTATGCAGGCAACAACAAGCAGGTTCTGCCGGGCTACAAAATTATGCAGTATGAGGATACCAAGGTAGCCTTTGTGGGTGCGAGCACACCGGAAAGCCTGACAACCTCTACGCCTACCTTCTTCCAAAATGAGAAGGGCAAGTATATTTACAGCTTCTGCGAGGATAAAACCGGTAATAAGCTGTACAAGCAGCTGCAGAAGAATATTGATAAGGCACGCAAGGAAGGCGCGGACTATGTATTTATCGTGGGCCATTTGGGCATGGACGGCACTACTCCGCAGTGGAGCAGCGAAAGCGTTGCTAAAAACACTCAAGGCGTTGACGCTGTTATCGACGGACACTCTCACGAGCGTTTCACACGTATGGTTAAAAATAAGGTAGGTAAGGACGTGCTGCTGGCGCAGACCGGCACTAAGCTGAAAACTGTCGGCGAGCTGGTAATTAGTCCCGACGGCAAGCTGAAGAGTCAGCTGATTACCGAATCCAACGGCAAGGACGCCAATATCGCGAGAGTTATTGCCCAGGAAATAAAAACCTATGAGCCTTTGCTGAAGCAGCCTGTGGGCGAAGCCTTGGTACAGTTGCGCAGCAATGATCCTGCAACCGGTGAGCGTATCGTGCGCAACCGTGAATGCAGCTTGGGTGACTTTGTTGCCGATGCCTATCGAGCAGTGCTTGATTGCGATGTAGTGCTGGCGAACGGCGGCAGTATCCGCAACGAAATCAAAACCGGCGTAATCAGCTACAACGATTTGCTGGAGGCCTTCCCCTTCGGTAATATGTGCGTAGTATTAGAGGTAAACGGTCAGCAGATTCTGGATGCTCTGGAGATGGGCGCCATCAGCTATCCTGAAGAAAGCGGCGGCTTTATGCAGGTATCCGGCCTGAGCTACACTCTCGACAGCTCCGTTGCTTCCAGCGTTGAGCTTGATGCCAAGGGCAACTTCGTACGTGTTGCCGGTGCCCGTCGCGTAAGCGATGTTAAAATTGACGGCAAACCGTTAGACGTTAAGAAAAAATATACCGTGGGCGGCACCTCCTATATGCTGAAATTCGGTGGGGACGGTATGACGATGTTCAAGGGCGCACGTCTGGTACAGGACGAAATGATGAGTGACGCAGATACGATTATGGAATACCTGCAGAACCATCTGAATGGCAAGGTGGGCGAGCAATATGCTAATCCTTACGGCGATGGTCGTATCGTAATCAAATAAAGAGCGTTATATATCAAACAAGGAGATGATTGTTATGTTGAAGAAACGTATTGCGATGGGAATTTTGGCCGGACTTCTGGCCTGCAGCTTTATTGCCGGCTGCGGCGGGGGTGACAAAGGCACCAGCGAGCCTCCTAAACCGAAACCTATTGCTGCTGATTTGAAGGATTTGCCGAATAAGGATGTTAAGGTCGGCATTAATACATTTAAGCTCTTTACTCTGAAAAATAATCCTAATCTGCATTTGCAAAATACTTATAGCAAGGGTATGAGGGTGGCTGTTATCGGCAGAGATATGATTTATGCCAACGTTAAGGACAGACTAGTTCAGATGCAGTGGGATAAAGACGGTCTGCGTATGGTGGACAATAATGTTGATTCTATGTCCGGTAATGCTAAGATTTCTTCCGATGGCACCAGAGGCATTTTCTATACCAATAAGAGAATGAGACTCAACTATTTCGATAGCGAAACCAAACGTATTGAAGAGGCACAAGGACGCTTCAATAACCTTGTTGTAATTCCTAAGGGCAATGCGGACAAGGCTTTGATTTGGATGAACCAGGGCGAAATGAGAAAGGTGGATCTTCGCAACGGCTACAGAGTAGGCAAGGATTTGGGCGAAGTACGTAAGGAATCCAGAAGCCGTAATGCTGACGACAAGGATAAAATCAATATTCCGCAAAGCGTTGTTGCAGACAAAAACGGTGATTTCTATGTTGGCGGCAATGCGCGTATCGGCACTCAGGATGTAGGCCTGGTAAGCGTTTATGACTTCAATGGCAAGCAAAAACGCGTCATCGGCAAGGAAAAACGTGAAGATAGCAAGGCCATCAATTCCTTAACCGATATAGCTTTGACTGATGAATATCTGGTAGTCAGCGATTCCTCTGTAGACAAGCAGCAGCTGCAGATTTACAGAAAGAACACCGGCACTCTGGTTGGTACCGTAAGTTATAAGGATTTGACCGATAATAAGGAAACCAGCATCGGTGCATGTGTAAACCTGGCAAATATGCCTGATAACAGAGTTCTGGTTGCCCTCAGCAATGACAGAAAAAATATTAAAGATGAATTCTTCATCCTGCAGCTGTAATGTAGGGTAGAAGGCATGACAGAAGCTGTAAAATTTAAGAAATAAAAAATAAAATTTTTATACGCAACAGATGCTAAGGTCTGTTGCGTATTTTTTATGCAGTTAGTAGTTAAATGAACAGATTACAATTTTTTATTTTCAGGTAAAATTGTAGTATGCTGGTCATAGAACGCTTATTTATGACAAGGTTGATTTTTAGTAAGTAAAGTTATAAAATAAATGTATATGGTAATTTGCTATAGAAATATTTATTGCAAAATACTTGGCAAAATAAGCAAAGATAATTCATCGTAAATACAAGGAGAATGTTTATGAACACAGATGGCAGAATTTATAAAACAATAGTTGTATCTAAACCTGATAAGTATACAGATGAGCTGAAAGAGAGAATTGAGGAATTAGGTTCTTTGTGTTTGAATAACCTTAATCAGGATGACTATCATCCTATTATGATGCTTGGTAGTATTCAATCTGGTAAGACGAGGGCTTTTATTGGATTAATGTCTTTGTGCTTTGATAACGACTTTGATATGACCATTATTTTAACTAAATGCAGTAAAGCATTGGTTCAACAGACTGTTAGCAGGATGATGGCTGAATTTGCTGAAGTAAAGTCAGGTAAAAGTAATATTGGTGATGTTGTAGCTCAAAATATTCTTGATATAGACTTTGGCAGTGAGACTACAGAAGCCGGTAAGCAAAAGATTGTAAGACAGTTTTTGAAGCGCTATCCGGAGAAGAAAAGAATAATAGTTGTAAAAAAACAAGCTGATAATGTAGATAGAATGATTCGCTTGATAAATGAAATTGTTGCTTCTAATAAATATAAAAGAATACTGATTGTTGATGATGAAGCTGATATTACCTCTATAGGATATGAAGGAAAAGCAGATGATTTGACATTAAGAAGAGTATCTGGCGCTGTAAATGCTGCTCGTAAGAGCTGTGTGAACAGTGAAGTTCGTCATGTGTTGATGCAGGTTACAGCAACTCCATATGCTTTATATTTGCAGCCTGATGCTTTTAGCAATGAAGATATAATGCCTATAAAACCGGAGCGCACAGTTGTATTACCTACTGGCCAGGGATATATTGGTGGAAAGTATTACTTCATGGATTCGCAGGATGAGTACTCCGCTGATTATTATAAGGCTATGTATTTACCGTATATAGTTCCACAGGAAGAAATGGATTTACTTAATGGAGCTAAGAAAAATAGTGGTAAAAATATTGCGTTAACAGATAAGCGTGTAGTAAAACCAGAAAATTTTTTGGAACCAAACGGAGCTAAATATGCGCTGCCAACGCTAAGAAAATGGATTTTTGATGTTTTGGTAGGTACTGCAATTGTACAGTTACAAGAAGGTTGCAGAGATTATTATGTTTCAGCGGTTATGCATGCTTCCATCAATAAAAAATTACATAAACATGAAAAGGATTTTATAGAAAATGGCTTTGATATTATTCGTAGAGAACTTGAACGCGATATAGATAGCTCCTTAATAAAAAAATATCTCCAAATATCTTATGCTGATTTGGCACAGTCTGTTAAAGCATATAATGTTATAAACTTACCATCGATGAATGAAGTTGCAAGAGCAATAGCCTATAAAGATGAAGACGGAGATTTGGAAGGAATTATCACAGAGGTTGACATTAAAGAAGTTAATAGTGATAAAGATATAGAAAAACTTCTTGATGCAAATACGGGTGAGCTGAAGCTAGAAAATTCTTTGACAATTTTTGTAGGAGGACAAGTATTAGATAGAGGAATAACTATACCTTCATTAATTAGCTTTTTCTATGGTCGCGATCCTAAACAGATGCAACAGGATACAGTTATGCAGCATTGTCGAATGTTTGGCTATCGTAGTGAAAACCTTCTTTCTGTTACCAGATTTTATACTACAGCAAGACTGTTAAATAATATGACTGATATTATGGAACGAGACTGTATTTTGCGTGAACGCATGCAAAGACAAAAAGGTGGCAGTGTGGTTTACCTGGAATCTGGAAATAAGATAATTGCTTGTTCAAAAGTTAAAATTGCAGCTTCGGATATTAAGACTATTTTACCGGAAAAACGTTATTTGCCGGTTGGCTTTACTGTAAAAAGAACTACAAGATTAAAGAACAAAATAGATGAGATTGTAGAAGAGCTGCACTGCAGTAAGCAAACAGATTATAAAAAAGGACTAGATATAGACGATAGTATGTATTTGCTTATTGATAAAGATAAAGCTTTAGAATTATTGCGTTATTGCTACGATATGATAGAGCCAGATCAACTAGAAACAAAATGCAGTGTTTTTGCTGATATTGAAAGCCCATTTTTATTTTCTACTAGTCAATGCGATAAAGTGGCTTTGATTGTTAGAAGAAATCGTCAAATTGGCATGAAAAAGAAAAGAGGCAATACAGATACATACCAAGATGCACCTGATGATGGTAATAATGAAGGTCTTTTGGCTAAAAATCTTAGAGACAGATATCCTGTATTGGTGCTGACTGAACAGTGTAATCATGTCTGGAAAAATGCATTTTGGTGGCCTGTGTATTATACTCCGTCTGATATGAATATAGGAATTTACGCAGAGACTAATGCGAATTCAGAAGTTAGGGAAAATGTTTTTAGTGCCGGTAAGAAAGCTATTAAATTTACCGGCTTCCCGGTAATAAATAATAGTAGAGCTAAAGTTAATGAAATAAAGAAAATTGAAGCTGCAATTAATAAAATCATGAAATTTAGGGATGAGAAGTTTAAGTTTCGTGAGTTAGGGAATATTGTGTTAAAAAGAGAGGAACTGGAATGTAAAGTTTATATAGATAATGGACCTGAAAAACCTGGTGAAGATAGTTTACTGAAGCAGATTAAACAGTTAAAAGAAAAGACTATGGAAGCAGTAAGACAAACTTCTATCGGTACTGATAAAATCAAAAATATTGACCGATTCTATTCTTTGCTGTTAAATAATGATTTTTCAGAAGAAGTGGATTATCTTCATGATAAAATATTAGAGGAATTAAGTAGTTCAAAAAACAAAGCTATTGGGGAAATATGTAAATATGTTGATGAAGCGTTGGATGTACTTCGCAACTCGTTTATAACGCTTGGATATTTTAAACCTAAAGGCAGTGGTATTTGTGAAATACACATATATTATGATGAAATAAGCAATGATTGCACTAATGCTGGAGATAGAATGGAGTTGTTGATAAACACTATAGCGCATGAAATGCAGCATGCTTGGCATTATGCTGATACTATGACAAAAAGTGGACGCTGGTTTTATAGTAGAAAAGCATTTTTGAAACAAGGATGGACTCAGGAGTCTATAGCTGAATATTTCGCATTATGCTATGCTAAAAAAAGAAAGGCTGAAGGCAAAGAGTTTGCATATAACGACTTGATCAATGCTCGTGATATTGCGCAGTTCCCTAAAGATGGTGGTTATAGTGGAGCTTTATTAATAGATAAAGAACCGGATAGGTTTAAAGATATATATCTTATGTCTATTGAGGATATGCCTACTGCTTATGATAAGTATTTGAAAGTCTTGATGGAGAAATATCAGGATAAAAGTAAGCATAAAACAAGCAAACACTAAAAAAGGCTTAAAGAGGCTAGGATAAAACCCAGCCTCAAAAAGCATATAGTAGATTGTTATGCGTAACTATTTAAATATTACTGAATTGAACTTTTATATTTACGTCATAAGCTTGGATTTAACAGGTGTTTGTTAGATGGTAATATGATATAATGAAATCAAATTAATTTCGGAGGATGTTTGAAGAATGCTATATCCGCTTGCTGAAACTACAGAATGTGATTTCAAGAGAGAATTGGAGACTAAAAAGCCAAAAAGTTGGTTGAAAAGTGTTAGTGCTTTTGCTAATGGTATTGGTGGAAAGCTGATTTTTGGTGTTGATGATAGCGGTGAAATTGTTGGTATAATTGATGCGCAAAAAAGTGCGGAAGCCATAAGTAATTTGATTAAGACGCGTATTACACCTACTCCGCAATTTATTCTTACATTAGAAAAAGAACAGGAAAAGAGCGTTCTGATTCTTACTATTGAAGCAGGTAGAGCAACTCCGTATTATTACAAAGCTGACGGGATTAGGGAGGCTTATGTTAGAATAGGTAACGAAAGCATTGTTGCTCCAGATTACATTCTTAATGAACTGATTTTGAAAGGTAAAAATCAGTCATTTGATGCTTTAACAAGTGATGTAAAAAAGGAAGAGTATAGTTTTACTCTGCTTGAAGCAACGTATTATGAACGGACTTTATTGAAAATGGAGCCTAAGGATTATTTTTCTTTTTGCCTTGCAGATAAAAAGGGTTATCTTACTAATGCGGGAAGGTTGTTTGCAGATCAGTATATAGTTTATAATTCACGTGTTTTTTGTACAAGATGGAATGGTTTGGAAAAGGGATCTGCTTTTGATGATGCTTTGGATGATAAAGAGTTTGAAGGAAATCTAATATACTTATTGAGAAGTGCCTCTGATTTTATAAAAAATAATTCTAAAGTACGTTTTTATAAAGATGTAGAATATAGGGTTGATAAGCCTGATTATGCTGAACGTGCTGTGACGGAGGCTTTGGTAAATGCTCTGATTCATAGAGATTATATTGTATTAGGTAGTGAAGTACATATTAATATGTATGATGATAGATTAGAAATTAGCTCACCTGGCGGGATGTTCGACGGTAAAGCAGTACAGGAACATACTATAGCTGATATTGGCTCTATGAGACGTAATCCGGTTATAGCAGATTTGTTTCATAGAATGAAATTTATGGAACGTAGAGGTAGTGGCCTGAAAAAGATTATCAGTGAAACAGAAAAACTTCCAGGTTACAATGAGTCTTTAAAGCCTATATTTTATTCAGATGGAAGTAGTTTTAGAGTTATTTTGAAGAATGTAAATTATGGAACCACTAAAGTGAGCGATAAAGTGAGCGATAAAGTGAGCGATAAAGTGAGCGATAAATTAAATGAAAAAGAGAAATGCTTTTTTAATGTCTTGATGACGCTTGCAAAACAGCATGATTTTGTTACTACTAAAGTTGTTGCCGAAGCAACTGGAATGCCTGAGGCAACAACAAGGCGATATTTAGCTAAATTTTCTAAAATGGATATCATTGTGTCAGATGGTAAAAATAGAAGCAAGAAATATTATCTAAAGAATACTTCTATGACAGAAGCTAACCCCTAAATAACGAAAGCCTCCGACGAGTAAACTCGCCGGAGGCCTTTTGCTTGCTTTGGTGCGTCAATGCTCTGCGTTACGCATCAGTTCGATATACTGCAGCAGCTCCTTACGGGTTTTTACACCCAGCTTGCTGTAGATATTTTTATTATGATATTTTAAGGTGTTTTCGGTAATACCCAACTGGCTGATAATATCTTTGGTAGAGCAGCCTTGTACATAAAGGTTAAAGATGTCCTCTTCCTTAGGTGTCAGCGTAGCAAGATTATCGATAAACATCTGATAACTGTCGGGGTCTACGGATTCCAGCTTCTTTTCAATGGCTTTTTCCAAAGCAGCTTGGGCAAAGTTGAACTGCTGCTGTGCCTGCTCGCGTTCCTGCTGAGCCTGCAGCTTTTCTTGCTGCGTCTGCTCCATTTGCAGGCGTACCTGTTGAATTTCATTCTGCAGGGCGGCAAGCTGTTCCTCCAGATGAATATATTGGTTGGCGGTCTGCTTTTGCTTTTCCTGTGCTTCCTGCAGACGCATGGCAGCCAGTCCGTATTGTTTTTGTACCTGATTATTTTCGCTTTGCAGCTGGCGCAGCTTTTCGGCCTGCTGCTCGGAATGACTCTGAAGAAATTCAAAGAACTGGTTAAGCTCCAGCACATTGGCTTGCGGAGGGGCATCGGGATTTTGCTGCAGCTGCTGCAAATCCGCTACCAGCGGGTCTACATATCTTTTGCTGAAATAACCGGCAGACAGCAATGAAAGCAGCAGAATAATACCCAGCATTATCAGCAGACGCATTTTTGCCTGCCCCTGCAGATGATAATAGCTGTCGGCAGGCAGCATGACTGCTACCCTGTGCTCCGAGGCACCGACTTTCAGGGGTGCGGTGAAGCCGATGAAGCGCTCCTGACCGGCAGTAAATAATTCGTGCTCGCCGTCAAAGCTGGTTTTTATAGTAGCATTGACGAAGGAGGCCGGATTGGAAAGCTGTCCCTGGTATTCGTTGTCCGCCTTTTTATCGAGAATAGCGGTAATCAGCGGATAGCCCTTGTAATTGGCCTGCTTGGTGCGCTGTTGGAAGTAAACGCTGCTGATTTCAAAGCCGCAAATACCGATAATCTTGCCGTTATTACTGTTAATAGGCATCAGGAAAAGACGGGACTGCTCCCAGCTTTCTTTGAGGTGGGCAACGTCTGTCAGGATATATTGTTGGGAAATATTATTTTCCTTGGCATGCAAAAGCTTATCGGCCTGCGGATAAGCGTGGACATTAAGCTCCAACTGCCAGGTGCTGTAAAGACTGATGTTGTTGTTGCGGGCAACCTGAGGGTTGCCGCGGAACATACATGTTTCATTGAAAAGAGTGTTTTCGGAATAGATATTGGTAAATTTGAGAAAAAGACCATTATAGGTTGGTTCCAACAGATTCGTGTTGACGCTGGCATTAATCAGATACAAGGCACCGCTGGCCGGAGCCTGCTGCATCTTGGCAGCAAGAGTCTGGTAGGTTGCCTGCTGGATAGCTGTCAAAGCCTCGGGATTGTTGTTCAAGGCATCATAATTATTGTAAATGCCTTGCTCCAGCATAACGCGGTCGATATCATTCTGCAGCTGCTGCGACAAATCGATATTGTGCGCAGCCAGCGCGTTCATCTGGCGTTTGATATCGTTGGTACGGGTGTTAAGCTCATATTCAAGAAAGCGGTCGATATCATGGCTGGGCGGCTGTACTATGCCGATAACGTTTAACAGGATCAGCATAGCAGAACCTGCCAGCAGCACCAGTGACAGCAGGTAAATAATGAAACGGCCGCGCATAGAGCGTTTGTTATGCCATATTTCCTTGCCTATAAGCAGCAGTCTTTTTATTTTGGTGAGCTTATTGAGCATTAAGAGCCTCCTTGGTAGGATTTTTTGGCTTATTGCTTGTAATTCAGCAGCTTCTGATAACTTTCTTCTACTAACTTATCAAGCGTTTGCTGTGGATTGGCACCGCCGGCAATTTCCTGTAAATATTGCTGATGGGCAGCGCGCAGAATATTTTTGCTGCCGTATTCCAGATTCTGCTGAATTTCGGCAGCATTGTGCGGCAGATGCAGCCAGGTGCCTTGTTTGTATACCTGCTGCATGCAGGTATACAGCTTGCGATATTTGAAGTTATGCACATCTTGCGGATTATTCAGCAGTTTTGGCAGTGCTTCCTTATTGGTTGGCAGGTAGCCTGCCTGCATAGCAAAATTCAAATTGCTGTTTTCCTGCGCCAGCCATTTTGCAAAAACAACGGCACCAAGATTTTTGCGTTCGTCTGTGCTTTTGATGGCAAATAATCCTACACCGCGCTGCAGCAGTGTTACTTTGCCGCCACTGAAAACAGGGCAGGGATAATAGTTGGTAACGATAGGTTCACGCGTGTTGTCGGGATTAGTGACGTAATCGCGCATATAAAGAATGGCGGCGGTGGAGCCGACGTTGCTGATTAAATCGGCTGTTTTCCAGGCATCGGCCGCATAACCTTTTTCAATGCCAAGACCACCGGCGATAGCAGGCTCGGCTGCGGCACGGAAGATGCGCTTGAAGTTGGAGCTGGCAAGGTCCGGCTTGCCGTCCTTGATTAACGGGTCACCCAAGGAAGCCATGCTCGTCAGGTAATAGTTATAGAAATCATCCAGCTGGCACATGTTTTTGCCGCCGGTCCAGGTATAATACTTGCGGCAGAGCGCAAAAAGCTTGTCATAATCGGCGAAATCATCGGTGCTGGCACCTGTTGCCGCAGCAAAGCGGTCAAAATATGTCTGGTTTACAAAAAGCAGCTCGGTGGATTTTGCTACCGGCAGCATCAGCAGCTCCTTATCCTGATAGCCTTCGGCTAAAAATTCCGGCTGGTAAACAGCTAAATCTTCTTTATTAAGGTATTTGTCCCAATGCAGCAGCTTATCGTGCATTGCGGGGATTACACGCGGATAGGCGGTAAAAAGGTCGGGCAGCGGCACAGCGCCAGGCTCCTGCTTGGCAGAGGCGAATAAAGCTTTGTCGATAACATTAGAGCTGCTTACGGAAGCAACCTTGACAATGACGCCTTTGGCCTTACCCTCAGAGGCATTGAATTTTTCTATTGTATCATTAAATGGGGAATTGGTCTGGTTGCCGTAAACGTGCCAGATGGTGAGCGTTACCGGCTTGGCCGGGTCGAGTGATGCCTTGCTGCCGCAGCCACTGCTGAAAGCGGTAACAAGACAGAGCAGTAACAGCACCAACATACTGTATAAGGAAGCAGAAAATTTTTTTGATACAACGGACATGAAAAAACCTCCTGAAAGAGTATTTTTAGAGAAAAAAGGTAAAAAATAAGGAAAATTTACCCTTATCCTACCCGAAATCGCCATTTGGTGTAGTGACGAAATGCAGTTTTTATATTAAACTTAAGGCAAGGAAGCGGAAAACAGCTTACCTGCACAGATAATTTGCAAAGATTGTCTAACAATTAGTTTATCACAAATCAAAGTATTAGTGAATAGCTTTTTACTACAGATAAGGATAAGATAAATATTTTACAATTTCTTGGTTGATAAGTGTACAGCTGTTTTATTCAAAGTCCTGTTAATATTAAGCGGGATTTGATAAAATATAATTGTTAATTTTTTAGTGATACAAAAGGAGGTTGTATTATGGGTTTAATTAAAGCGGCAATGGGCGCTGTAGGCGGCGTACTGGGCGACCAATGGAAAGAGTTTTTCTATTGCGAAAGCATGCCTCCCGAGGTTCTGGTAACCAAGGGTATGAAGCGTACGTCCAGCCAAGGACGCAGCTCCAACACTTCTGCAGAAGACAACATTATCAGTAATGGCAGTGTTGTTGCTGTCAACGAAGGTCAGTGCATGATTATCGTTGAGCAGGGCAAGGTTGTAGATATGTGCAACGAGCCCGGCGAATATGTATACGATACTTCTACTGAACCGTCTATCTTTACCGGCGATCTGAAGGATAATGTAAAGGCAATTTTCGGTCAGATCGGTAAACGTTTTACCTTCGGCGGTGACCCCGGCAAGGATCAGCGCGTTTATTACTTCAATATGAAGGAAATTTACGGCAACAAGTTTGGCACCGCTCAGCCGATTCCTGTACGCCTGATTGACAACAACTTAGGCATTGATTGGGAAGTTGGTATCCGTTGCTTCGGTGAATACAGCTATAAGATTACTAATCCGCTGCTGTTCTACACCAATGTATGCTCTAATATTACTGACGAATATCGTCGTGACCAGATTGACAGCCAGATGAAGAGCGAGCTCATGATGAGCCTGGGCGTTGCCCTCGGCACGCTCACGGAAAACGGTATGCGTTACAGCGCACTGCCGCGTCATGGCAAAGAAATCGCTAACGCTTTGAACGAAGATTTGAGCGACCAATGGCGTGACCGCCGTGGTGTAGAGGTTTATTCCTTCGCACTGGCAAGCGTAACCATGTCTGAGGAAGATGCTCAACGTCTGAAAGATATCCAGATGCTCAGCAATCCGAACCGTGCAGCAGCAGCTATGGCTGGTGCTACTGCAGACGCTATGCGTATTGCAGCAGGCAATGAAGGCGGCATGGGTGCAATGGGCGGCTTTGTTGGCATGAATATGGCCGGAATGGCCGGTGGCGCAAATGTGGCTGGCTTGTTTGCCCAAGGACAACAGCAGCAGATGTATGCTCAACAGAATCCTTACGGCCAACAGCCTCCTTACGGACAACCGCCTTATCCGCAACAGCCGCAACCTCCTACTCCGCCGCCGGCCGCCCCTGCCGCCCCTGCGGCAGCAGCACCGGCAGCAGATGCCTGGACCTGCAGCTGTGGCACTACCAACACCGGCAAGTTCTGCGCTAACTGCGGCGGCAAGAAGCCTGAGCCGAAACCGGCAGAGGGCAGCTGGACCTGTAGCTGCGGTACTACCAATACCGGTAAGTTCTGCGCTAACTGCGGCAGCAAGAAGCCGGAAGACAAACCGGCAGAGGATGGCTGGACCTGCAGCTGCGGCGCTGTAAACAAAGGCAAGTTCTGCGCTGAATGCGGCAGCAAGAAGCCTGAGGGAGCACCGCTGTTCAAGTGCGATAAGTGTGGCTGGGAGCCGCCAGATCCGCACCATCCGCCTAAGTTCTGCCCTGAGTGCGGCGATATTTTCGATGATAACGACAAACAATAACCTCATATATTAACAGCTTGCGTCAGATGCGAATGCAAGCATGATGTATGCTCCTATGCTGCCCCCTTCCGCCTCACTACGTTCGGCACCTTCCCCAAGGGGAAGGCAAGAAGGTTAGCAAAAAACAATGGGTGAATCGAAAGCCTTAGTGAGCAATTAATATATCGTGTAAGGAATAGCAATTTTAGCAAATAAGTGTCCGGAACCATAGAAGCGAGGGTACGTAACATACTGCTACTATCTGACAAATTTTACCGAAGCTTCGTCCTGGTTCCACACGAAATTTGCGTTGTGCCCTTTGGGTACTGGAAAATTGCTTCTGACTGGAACGGTATTTAATTGCGATGCATAACTCCCTTCCGCCTCACTGAGGGGAAGGCAAGATGTCGAAATAGGTGGTTGAAGGGGGAGCGGGAGCAATCAAAATTGCATAACTATATTTTAACGAGGTGATATTATGGCTGAAACCTCTGTAGGCTATAAGTGCCCTAACTGCAGCGCGCCGCTGACGTTTTTGCCCGGTCATGATAAGGTGACCTGCGAATACTGCGGTGCCGAACTGGAAGTTAAGACTATAGAAGAAATGTATGCCGCCAAGGAAGCCTCTGCTGCCAAAGCGCAGGCTGCCAAGGAGGCAAAGTGGGATACCTCTGCTGCCGGCAGTGAATGGGAAGCTGACGAAGCAGAGCAGATGAAGGCGTTTACCTGCTCCAGCTGCGGTGCGCAGATTGTGAGCGATGGTAACACCATGGCAACAGAATGCTGCTACTGCGGCAGCCCGACCATGCTGCCGAGCCGTTTCGAAGGTATGCTGAAGCCGGACTTCATCATCCCCTTCAAGAGAACCAAAGAGCAAGCTGTTGCTGCCCTCAAGGAATTCTATAAGGGAAGAACCCTGCTGCCTAGCTCCTTTACGGCCAACAATCGTGTGGAGGATATCCAGGCGATGTATGTGCCGTTCTGGCTGTTTGACTCCAAGGTTAGTGCCAGCGGCAGCTATCAGGGTGCCAAAGACAGTGTTTATGAAACCGATGATAAGGTTGTTACGACTACCGTTGTCTATAACTGCGAGCGTGAAGGCACCATGTCCTTTGAGCGCATCCCTGTAGATGGCAGCGAGAAGATGGACGATACCTTTATGGAAAGCATCGAGCCGTTTAAGTATAAAGAAATGGTTCCCTTCAGCACCGCTTATCTGACAGGCTATTTGGCAGATAAGTATGATGTGGATGCCGAGGCTGCTGTAGCACGTGCTGATGAGCGCGTTGTCAAAAGTGCCGAGGGCTGCCTTGAAAATACCGTTACAGGCTATACCCGTGTAACCAGCAATGGTGACTGTGCGGTTATCAAGGATGAAAATGCTGTGCATTATGCAATGGTGCCGGTATGGATTCTGACCACACGCTTTGAGGATAAGCCCTATACCTTTATGATGAACGGTCAGACGGGTAAGGTTGTAGGCAGTCTGCCGATTGACTATGGCAAGCTGCGTAATTACACTGCCCTGACCTTTATTATTGTAACAATTATCAGCTACTTCATTGTGAAGTTCATGTTATAAGGAGGTGCCGGAATGAGAAAGTTATTTGCAATCTTAACCATGCTGGCAGCCCTTATGTTAGCCAGTGTAACAGCCTTTGCTGCACCAAGCCTGGTGGATAATGCCAAGCTTCTTACACCGCAGCAGCGTCAGGCAGTTCTGGCAGAGCTGCACAAGCAGGAGCAGGCGCATAATGTGCGTATTGCTGTTGTAACCATGAAGACTATTGACGGTGCCGTTCCCGGTAAATATGCCAATAAGCTGCTCGATGATGTTTATAATGATGGTGCCAAGGGCAATATGGTATTGCTGCAGGTTACCAACACCCGTAAATGGTATATTGCTACCGATAAACAGCTGAAGCAGGTTATCGTTGGCAATGAAGGCATTGAGTATATGAGCAAGCCGATGGTTGCTCAGTTCAAGAAAAATGATTATGCTCAGGGCTACATCACCTATGCTCAAAAAGCAGGCGAGCTCCTTGAGTATTACGAAAAGGAAGGCGAGCCGTGGGATCCTAATGCAGGCATCAACTGGTTTGCTTTAGTAATTGCTGTCGGTATCGGTGGTGCTGCAGCCTATGGCTGCCGTGCTCTGCTTATTAGTGGTATGAGCAATGTCCAAAAGGCTGTTAAAGCAAATGCTTATCTGGTTAAGAAAAGCTTTGAGCTGACGCACAGCAATGATACTTATCTGTACACCAACGTTTCTACTGTTCCAAAGTCTAAATCTAGTGGCGGCAGAAGCAGGGACGATGGTTCTGTAAGCGAAAGCTCTGCTGATAGTGATCATGGTGGCGGCGGTGGCAGCTATTGATATTATAATGAGCTGATACTTTTTGCGGCTGCGATTGTTTATCGCGGCCGCTTTTTTTAAAAGGGAGGTTATTATGCGCAGAACGACTATCAATTCAGGCTTTTTTATCTGCTTTATTGCCAACCTGATAGTGAACTGGGAATGGGGGTTTATTGCGGTGCTGCTCTGGGGCTTTAGCTACTGGTTCAATCTTTCGTGGTATCCGGCGGCGGTTATGGCTGCCTTGTGGCTCCTGATGGGCTTTTCTCTGACCTGGATGATTATCTGGGGCTCGTCGGCGCGCGATAATTACCGTCCTAATCAGCAGCTGAAAAATATCAATCCTTATTCGCCTAAGAATGAGGATGTGCTGCCCAAGAACAAAAAAGTAAATTAGCTTCAGCAGCCTGGCTGCTGAAGCAGTGATGCACAAAAAAACGCCGCGGCTGCAGCAGGTTTTCGACCTGCTGCGTAAGCCGCGGCGTTTTGCTGTGCGTAGATAAATTTTTTGCTGCTAAGATGGCAGCCTTTTTATTTTTTCAGGCTTTTATAAATAGCGTCCAGGTTTTCTTCCATACGGGTAAGATAGGTTTTCTCGCCGTTGCTGCATTCGATAGTATATATCTCCTGCGTAGTGGCACCAACCTCGCGCGCCAGTGTTTCCGATGTTTTGGGGCTTACCGCTTCTTCTACGAAGATAGTTTTAACGTTGTGCTCCTTGCAGTAGGCTGTCAGCTTGGCCAGGTTTTGTGCGCTTGGTTCGCCGCTGGCAAAAACGTCCTCGATGCTTTGCTGCTGCAGGCCGAAGTCACGGCACAGGTAAGCAAAGGCAGCATGGCCGGTGACAAAGTCCTTTTGCTCCAGCTTGCTGAATTTTTTCTGATAGGCAACAAGCAGTGCCTGCAGCTTTTGATTGTATTCTGCGGCATTCTTGCGGTAGAAATCGGCGTTAGCCTTATCTGCAGTAGCCAGTGCTTCGGCAATATTATTTACCTCGGTCTGCGCGCAGCTCAGGCTCAGCCAGGTGTGCGGGTCATACTGGCCGTGTGCTCTGATTTCGTCAGCCTCTGTAAGGCTGATGCGGTCGGTACCTTTGGCTGCTTCTATAATGACGAGCTTGGGATTGGCGGCGGCCTGTGTTGCCTGCTCTACCCAACGCTCCATGCCGGTGCTGTTGTAAATTAAGATGTCTGCTTTGCTCAGTGCCTGCATAGTTTTAGTAGTAGGCTGAAAATCATGCGGCTCTGTGCCGTCGGGAATCAGGGAAGTTATATGAATTTTATCCTGACCTACGGCCTGAGTAAATTCTTTCATAGCATTAAAGGTTACTACAACCCGCAGCTTATGGTCCGCCGCCGGTGCAGGCTCCTTGCTGCCGCAGCCTGCCAGCAGATTGCTGAGCAGCAGAGTGCAAATACAAAAAATAATACTGAGCTTTTTCATGAGCTGTCCTCCTCATTCTAATGAAAACAAACGCAAATGATTTGCATATTATAACGAATTTTATCATAACACCCATGAACTTTCTTGTCAAGCTAAATGCAAATGACTTGCATATTTGCCGAGCGAGGTCTATAATATTTACTGCAACAAAAAGGCAGCGCAGGCTGCCGTGAGTAAATGAAGGAGCCACTATGATAGAACTGAAGCATATAGAATTTGCCTATGAATCCGGCAGCGAGCTGCTGCGCGATATCAATATGCAGGTAAATGACGGCGAATATATTGCCATTGTCGGCGAAAACGGCAGCGGCAAAAGTACGCTGGTCAAGCTGCTCTTGGGATTGTTGGAGCCGTCAAAAGGTGAATTGAAGAATACTTTTAGCAGCATCGGCTACGTGCCGCAGCGCTTTGAAACTCTCAACAGTCAGTTTCCGATAACCGTATATGAGGTAATGGAATATTACCGCAGGATATTAAAAGTAGCGGATAAGCAGGCTGTACGTCGCTGTCTGGAGCAGATGCACGTTTATGACCTGCGTGACCGTTTAATCGGTACGCTGAGCGGCGGCCAGTGCCAGAAGGTACTCATTGCCAGAGCACTGCTGGGTAGCCCACAGCTGTTGATTTTTGACGAGCCCTCTACCGGCATTGATGTCAAGAGCCAGCAGGAGCTGTACAAATTTATGCAGGAGCTGCATGAGCAGGGGATTACCATTATCACGGTAGAGCATAACCTGAAATTTGCGGCGCGTAATGCCGATAAAATGTACCATGTCATGAACGGTTATGGTCATTTCTGCAATCCGCAGGAATATGTTCAGGAATATATGCAGGATAATGTAGGAGGTGCGGAATAATGCTGGAATACGCTTTTATGCAAAACGCTTTGCTGGTTTCTGTACTGATTTCTTTAATGTGTCCTATGATTGGCATGTTTTTAGTGCTGCGACGCTATTCCATGATTGGCGATACACTGGCACATGCATCGCTGGCCGGTGTAGCGGTAGGCCTGCTTGTTAAGGTAAACCCGATTATCAGCGCCTTTGCCGTAACATCTGTTTTTGCCGTGCTGATTGAGGTTTTGCGTCAGCGCTTTCGCCGCTATGCGGAGCTTATACTGGTTATCATCCTGTCGCTGTCTGTCGGTATTGCGATTACGATTATCAGCAGCGGTATGGTACATACTAATGTAGAAGCATTTTTGTTCGGTAGCATTCTGACCGTAACGCCTGACGATGTGCTGGCGGTAGCAGTGCTGTGCGTAATTTCGCTGGCTGCTGTTTACTTTTTGTATCCGCAGCTGGTAATGCTGGCCTTTGATGAGGACGGCGCCAAAATTGCCGGCGTAAAAACGCGTCTGATTAATTATGTCTTTGCTCTGCTGGTGGCAGCTATGGTTGCAGTTTCTATCCGTGTGGTTGGCATTCTGGTCATCAGCTCGCTGATTGCGCTGCCGGTGGCGGCGGCCCTGCAGTTGGGCAAGGGCTTTAAGGTGACGATGCTGGCAGCCATGGTGCTGAGCTTTATCGCAATTATCACAGGCCTTGTGACCTCCTATTGGCTGGGTGCTGCGCCGGGCGGTGTAACCGCTTTGGTTTCGGTGGCTTTGCTGCTGATGATTATCATTTATAAAGAAATACGTGCTGTCTTATAAAGAAGGGGTAGAAAGATGACTGATACAAGTTCTGCGGCAGATTATCGCGATTATCTGCATCGCTACGGATTAAAAAATACCCGTCACAGACAGCTTATTCTGCAGCTGCTGCTGGCGAGCGAGGGTGTGCTGACAGCCGAGGATATTTATCAGCAGCTGTGTGAGCAGGGAGCAGAGATAAATTTTTCTACGGTTTACCGTATCCTGGAAAATTTTACGCAAAAGGGACTGACGGAAAAAAGTTTTTTGGCGGATGCGCGCAAGTACGGCTTTGTGCTACATGCGTTGGGGCACCGTCACCGTCTTATCTGCCTGCGCTGCCATCGGATTGTGGAGGTAGACCATTGCCCGATTGCTGATTTCGAGGAACAGTTGGCGGATAAAACAGAATTTGCCATCGTAGGACATAATCTGGAATGGTATGGCTATTGTCCTGAGTGCCGCAAGCAGAAATAGCAGGAAAATTTTTCAAAAAAGCTTGCAAAGCAGCGTAAGCAATGATATAATTATTAAGCTTGTATATAACTATATATACTTCTTCTGCTCCCGGAGAGACGGGGGCCAAAGTCCAAAGGAGGAGGTGATTTCGTGAACGCATACGAAGTCATGTACATCGTTAAACCTGTTGAGGATGAGGCTTGTGAAGCAGTTGTTGCTAAATTCGAGAAACTCATCACTGCAAACGGTGGTAATGTAGAAAAAACCGATCGTTGGGGCAAAAGACGCCTTGCTTATGAGATCCAGGACCTGAATGAAGGTATCTATGTTCTCGTAACCTTCCAGGCTGACGCCGCTGCTGTTAAGGAACTTGATCGTGTTATGAAAATTACCGATGAAGTACTGCGCCATATGATTATCAGAAAGGGTGAATAATCAATGAACAAGATTATTCTGTTGGGCAGACTTACTAGAGATCCGGAAGTGCGTTATACGCCGACCGGTAAAGTTGTTTGTCAGTTTACTCTTGCAGTAGACAGACCTTTTGCCAATCAGGAAGGCCAAAGAGAAGCTGATTTTATTCCGGTAGTAATCTGGGGTAAACAAGCTGAGACATGCGGTAACAGTCTCACCAAAGGGCAGCGCGCGCTTGTTGAAGGCCGCCTGCAAATCCGTAGCTATGATGGCAAGGATGGCAATAAACGCTGGATAACCGAAGTAATCGCTGATCGCTTCGAGTTCATTGAGCGCAAAGCTGATGCCGCTGCTGCTCATAGCAATCCGACTCGCTCTGCTGCGCCGGCTCAAGACGGCGGTATGGGTGGTTTCGGACAACAGGTTCCCTTTGATGAGGAAATTCCATTCTAATTTAAGGGAGGTTATGCAATGAAACGCGAAAGAGGCAGAAGACCTAGAAGAAAAGTTTGCAGCTTCTGTGTTGATAAAGTTGAAGAAATCGATTACAAGGATGCAAATAAGCTGAAACGCTATATCACCGAACGTGGTAAGATTTTACCGCGCCGTATTTCCGGTACCTGCGCTAAGCACCAACGCCAATTGACCGTAGCAATCAAACGCGCTCGCTGCGTTGCTTTGCTGCCGTTCACCTGCGAATAATTCGCACGGCGGTTTAAACGAAACTTATACCCCGTAGCCGTAAGGCTGCGGGGTTTTCGTTTATGTAAAAATCACAAAAAATTTACTTATTTACGCAGGCGGTAACATGATATAATATTAGTAGTAATATACATACGAGGTGAATTGCATGAAAACATCTTTGAGAACCTTATTTTTGACCTTTGTTTTTACGATGCTTTGCACAGCAATGGCTTTTGCCTATAATCCCGGTCAGCGTACCATCCATCTGTTGGGTGAAACCCTGAACAGTGACAAGCATCCTGTACATCTGGTTGTAACCCAGACGATTGATATGCGTGAGGTGCTGACTGCCGAAGCCTATGCCAAGCTGCCGACTGCACAGCAAAAGCGCACCAACCGTACGGAATACAATGAAGCCAACGGCATCAACGCCGAGCGCATTACTACTACCGATGGTGACGGCAAGGTAATCAAGGATACCGTTTCCTTTGTAAAGAACGGCTATTGGTACACTATTGACTATCTCAATAAAAACTATGACAGAGTTCCTGAGCTGCCGGGCATGAGCATGCCCTTTGCCGAAACCTTGATCAGCTGGTTCAATGTACGTCCGCAGGGCGGCACTGATGTAAACACCGGTTATGATTATGATAAGATGACCAAAGGCACCAACAGCCTGAACTTCTATTATGCAAAGGATACCGCCGACTGGAAGGGCTACGAAGTAAGCTACCTGCCTATCTTTAAGGTGCTGGAGGTTTCCAATACCGTGGATGAGGCAACTGCCTTTGCTCTGCCGCCTGCAGATTTCAAGGCTGTGGCAAATCCTTCTATGCGTGCTTACGCTAACAGACTTTTGGAAAGACAGTAAGTCTTGTAAGCTGATTATATTTTTTTCAAAGGGGGAATACCAATGTTTAAAAAATTATTAGTTTTGCTTTCTATGCTGGCTGCGCTGGCTATGAGCGCAGTAGCTTTTGCTGCACCGGCTAAAAGCCATCAGCAGATGGTTATTGATGCTGCACGCGCCGAGGTTCCTGCTGCTGCTGTATTTTATGGCTACAAGGAAGAAGATGGCGAAGCTGTTCTGAACTTCCGCGATAATGATAATTATCTGGAATACGAGGTAGAGGTTATTCTGGCAACTACCAAAGTTAAGGAAGTAGAAATCAAGGGCAGCAATATTGCCGGCAGCACTATGATGGTAAAAACTCCTGAGGATATCAGACAAATCGTTCTGGAAGCATATCCCGATGCCAGAAACATTATCATTAAAACCGAAAAAGAAGGCAACAATGTACATTATGATGTAGAGTTCATTACTGCAAGATATAAAGTAGAAGCTGACATGAACCCGGTAACAGGTGCATTTGCCAAGAGAGAGCTGGAATATTTCTAAGCTTTTGCTGAATTTTTAGAGGCAGTCTGCGGACTGTCTCTTTTTTATGCTACGGAAGAGTGCCATTTTGCGTCAAAACATTGCATATCAAAGCATATTATTGTAAAATATATTAGATACAGAGTTTTTAACGCACTAAATATATATGACGAGGAGCGATTTACGTGAGTACAAATTTAGAAGTCGGTATCGTTGGCCTGCCTAACGTAGGCAAAAGTACCCTGTTTAATGCTATTACCAAAGCTGGCGCAGAAGCAGCAAACTATCCCTTCTGCACAATCGAACCTAATGTAGGCGTTGTTGATGTGCCTGATAAACGCTTAGATGTTTTGAGCGATATGTTTAAATCCAAAAAGATTGTTCCGGCAGCTATGCGCTTTGTAGATATTGCCGGTCTGGTAAAGGGCGCAAGCAAGGGCGAAGGCCTGGGCAATAAGTTCTTGTCCCATATCCGTGAGGTAGACGCTGTTGCTGAGGTTGTACGTTGCTTTGAGGATGGCAACATCACCCACGTTGAGGGCAGCATTGATCCTCTGCGTGATATTGATATCATCAACACCGAGCTGTGCCTGGCTGATATGGAAACGGTTGAAAAACGTCAGGAGCGCCTGGTTAAGCTGGCAAAAACCGGCGATAAAAAGGTTAAGCTGGAGCAGGCTGTTATGGAAAAGGTTATGGCCGGCCTGTCTGATGGTGTGCCTGCACGCCGCCTTGGTCTGACCGAGGAAGAGCAGGAGTTTTTGGGCGAGCTGCATTTGCTGACCATGAAGCCGGTACTGTACATCACCAACGTTGCTGAGGGCGAGGTTGCTGATCCGTCCGGTAACGAGCATGTACAGGCTGTAAAGAAATATGCTGCGGAAGAAAATGCTGAGGTTATCGTTGTTTCCGCTAAGATGGAAAGCGAAGTTGCCGAGCTTCCGGAAGAAGAGGCTAAGGAATATCTGGAAATGGCAGGCCTGGAGGAAACCGGTCTGGACCGCCTGATTAAAGCAGGCTTCAAGCTGCTTGGCCTGATGACCTTCCTGACTGCGGGCGAAATGGAATCCCGTGCTTGGACTATTAAGCTGAACACTAAGGCTCCGCAGGCAGCAGGCAAAATCCATACTGACTTTGAGCGTGGCTTTATCCGTGCGGAAATCGTTTCCTTTGATGATCTGGTAGCCTGCGGCAGTAAGGCTGCAGCACGTGAAAAAGGCTTGGTTCGTCTGGAGGGCAAGGATTACGTTATGCAGGACGGCGACGTTGTCGAGTTCCGCTTCAACGTATAATTTATAACAGTGTAATATGCAACCTGAGCGCAGCAAGCGAAAGCGTGCTGCGCTTTTTTCTGTTGGGGGATTTTGAGAATGCTCAGATTATTTTTTATTAGACAGATTGAAATAGTTATGTTTATTTTGCCTAAGAACATGAAAGATAAAATGTTTTCTTTCCATGAAGAAATATTTGCTTTTATATGATTGTAGCTTTTTTTAGATTTTTGTTTTTGTCATTTTTAAAAAGCTGTATTATAATTAAAGTAATGGATTTATTTCAAGATATCTGAATAGATGAATTAGAGGAGCTGTAGCTATGGAAAATTTAGAATTGCTGGTTAGGGAACTGTGCAAGTATAAAGATGAATTGCCTTGGCTTGAGTTTAAACATAATAATTATGACCCGGATATGATTGGTGCGGATATCAGCGCATTAGCTAATGGTGCTACATTAGATGAACGGAATTATGCATATTTCTTGTGGGGTATAGATGATAAAACACATGAAATAGTAGGAACAGAGTATAATTTACAAACATTAAAAAAGGGAAACCAGGAATTAGAGAATTGGCTAAGAGGATCGTTGTCGCCAAATGCAGATTTCGAATACCAGATTACTAATATTGATGGGCGATTTGTTGGTGTTCTTATTATTCATTGCGCAGTTAATAATCCTGTAACTTTTAAAAAAGTAGATTATATTAGAGTTGGCAGTTACACTAAGAAGTTGATTGATCATCCAGTTTTGCAGTCAAGATTGTGGAAAAGACTGCATGATAAAAAATACGAGGAATTGATTGCGAAACAGGATATGAGTTCAGAAGATGTTTTGAGATGTTTGGACTATAGTGTTTATTTTGAGTTAAGTAAAATTCCGCAACCTGAATCGAGAGCAAGTATCATCCATTATTTAAAAGAAGATGGCTGCATAATTCAAAATGACAATGGATTATATTCTGTTACTAATATGGGAGCGATTCTTTTAGCAAATAAACTTGCTGATTTTCCTAAGCTTGCGAGAAAAGCTTTGCGCATAATTCAATACGAAGGCAATAACAGGCTTAGTATGTTGCGAGAAGATATAGGTAAAAAAGGTTACGCAAGTGACTTTGAGTATTTGCTTAAATATATAGAAGTTTTAACTCCATCAAAAGAAAATATTGATGACAATGGGCTTAGAGAAAAAATTGTTTCTTATCCTATGTTGGCAATTAGAGAAGCAGTAGCGAATGCTTTGGTACATCAAGACTTTTCTGTTTCTGGTACAGGGCCGATTATAGAAATATTTAATAATAGAATAGAGATTACGAATTCAGGGATTCCGTTGGTAGATATAAAGCGTATAGTTGATAACCCACCAAAATCACGTAATGAGAAAATAGCTAGTTTGATGCGTAGATTTAGAATTTGTGAGGAACTTGGCACTGGTTGGGATAAGATAGTTATTGCTTGTGAAAAGTTAAAATTACCTGCTCCTAAAATTAACTTATATGAAGATAGTACTAAAGTAACGTTGTTTTCTGCGGTTAAGTTCAATAATTTATCTTTAGAAGATAAGTTATGGGCTGTATATTTACATTCTTGTATTATGTATATTGAAGAAGAACAAATGACAAATAGTTCACTTAGAGAAAGGTTTGGCTTGGAGTCGACGTCAGCAGCTAGTATTTCCAGGTTAATTAAAGAAGCAGTAAATGCAAAATTGATTAAGCCGTTAGATCCTACTACTTCAAATAGATATATGAAATATATACCTGCATGGGCTTGAGCTTATTTGCCGGCCATTTGCCTGCAAAGAGAAATAATCCAATGATATCTCTAAATAGTTTAATGTATACGTTTCTAAATAAATAAAAACAATGTATGATAAAAACGCTTTATTTGCCTGTCATTTGCTATAGATTTTGACTGTGGAAGCTGCCGGTCGTGACTATCGTTATATGATGGTTTTCGAGAAAAAAGAATTTCAGCATGATGGGGCTTATACGTTGGATGAATTTGCAGAAGTAATTAAAAAGTTGTAGCTCATTGCAAACTGAGCGCAGCAAGCGAAAGCGTGCTGCGCTTTTTGCTGTTGGGAGGCGCTGGAGCAGCGTACAGAGGTAAATAAACAAAAATTCTTTTCCCATGAGCACGTAAAGTGTGATAAAATAGAATAGATATACTATGACTACGAGGTGAAGCGAATTGGTAAAGGTAATTGCTATTGCCAACCAGAAGGGTGGTGTTGGCAAGACTACTACGGCGGTAAATCTGGCTGCGTGTCTGGCGGCGCTGGAACGCAAGGTACTTTTGATTGACAGTGATCCGCAGGGAAATGCTACCAGCGGCTTTGGCTTTGATAAACGTGATATTAAGCAATGCATTTATGATGCGATTATCAGTGAAGTACCCATGCAGGATGTAATTAAGCATACAGCCTATAAAGGACTGGACCTGGTGCCTGCTACTATCCAGCTTGCCGGTGCGGAAATAGAGCTTGTTTCGCTGATGAACCGTGAAGGACGTTTGAAAAACTCTTTGGAAAGAGTAAAGCATAATTATGATTACGTTATTATTGATTGCCCGCCGTCTTTAGGCCTGCTGACAATCAACGGCCTGACAGCTGCCAGCTCGGTAATGATTCCGATTCAGTGCGAATTTTATGCGCTGGAGGGTGTTACTATGCTGATGAATACGATTCAGCTGGTACAGCGTAACCTGAACCCGGCTTTGAAGCTGGAGGGTGTGCTGATGACTATGTATGACAGCAGAACGAATCTGTCGCAGGATGTTGTGAACGAGGTACAGAAGTACTTCAAAACAAAAATGTATCAGACGATTATTCCGCGTAACGTGCGCCTGAGTGAAGCACCCAGCCACGGACAGCCGGTTATCGACTATGACAGCAAATCTAAGGGTGCGCAGGTGTATACGGACTTTGCGCGTGAGGTGATTGAGGATGAGTAAGAAGGGCGGCTTAGGCAAAGGCCTGGGCGCAATTTTCGGCGAAAATACCAGTCCTGCCGTAGAAAAGGCGCAGGAGCCTGCAAGTGCTGCACAGGAGCTGCTTATTAAAAATATCGCAGCGAATCCGTATCAGCCGCGCTGCAACTTTGATGAAGAAAAGCTGCAGGAGCTGGCTGCTTCTATTAAGGAGTTTGGCGTTGTTCAGCCGGTAGTGGTGCGTAAAAAGGGCAGAAGCTACGAGCTGGTGGCAGGCGAACGCCGTCTGCGTGCCGCAACCTTAGCCGGACTTACTAAGGTGCCTGCCATCGTCAAGGATTATGACGATGCCAAGATGATGGAAATCGCGCTGATTGAAAATATTCAGCGTCATGACCTGAATCCGATTGAAGAAGCGCAGGGCTTGCGCCGCCTGATGCAGGAATTCAAGCTGACGCAGGAGCAGACTGCCGAAAAGGTAGGCCGCAGCCGCAGTGCCGTGACTAATATTCTGCGCCTTCTGAACCTGCCGGAGCAGGTACAGAAGCAAATTATTAATGGCGTGCTGACGATGGGCCAGGCTAAGCAGCTTTTGGGACTGCCGAAGCCGGAGCAGATGTGCGAGGTGGCTGAGGCGATTATTGCCAACGGCTGGAGCTCACGCATGACCGAAGAGGTTGTGCGTAAGCTGAAGGAAGGCAAGAAGCTGAAGATTGTCCGTGAGCTTATCGAGGAAGAAGCTAAAAATAAGGATAATAAGGAAAAGAAGCCTAAGCGTGAGCCTACCGAAAATGATATTTTCTGTCATGACTTTGAACAGCGTCTGGTAGAGTTTTTGGGGACTAAGGTTAAGGTTGTGCCTAAGCTGGATGAGCAGGGACGCCAGGGTGGTACTATTCACATTGAATATTATTCCGCCGAGGACCTGGAGCGCATCTATGAGGTGCTGCAGCAGGGACGTCACGATGATAAGCCGCATAACGGCGAACCTAAGCGTCTGAATGTGTGATTTCAGAAGGTTTTTACAGTAAAAAATATGAAAAAGCCGGGCTTATAAGTGCCGGTGGTAATTTAGATAAGCTTTGGTATGAGGGGGCTTTTATTGATGGAACAGGCCAATCTTTTGGTTAATACACATTCGGCAGCAATTATTATTGTGCTGCTGCTTATTGTGTTGGTTGCGTTGGGTATGTGCTTTAGTCTGCAGGGCAGACTGAATAAGCTGCAAAAAAAATATGACTTCTTTACTCAGGGCAAGGAAGCCAACATTGACGTTGTCCTGACAGACACGCTGCAGGAGCTGCGTACGGTGCAGAATGAGCTGGCAGTTTTGCAGGACGAGCATCAGAAATTGCATGCACAGGTGCAGAACTGTCTGCAGAATATTAAGATTGTGCGTTATGATGCCTTTGACGCTATGGGCGGTGAAATGAGCTATTCTTTGCTGCTTACAGATGCTAATAATAAGGGTATTATTCTCACCAGCATTTACGGCAGAGAGGAAAGCCGCTGCTTTGCCAAGGATATTGATAACGGTAAGTCCAGCTATCCGCTGGCAGAGGAAGAGCAAAGACTCTTGTAATTCAAATAGTGATAGTGTAAGAAAATCCCGACAGGTTGCTGTCGGGATTTTTAGTTTCTATTTTAAATTATGTCTTTATGCACCTTCGAACAGCCTCAGCAGAATAAACATGCTCTCGCCGAAGCAGAGGTAGCGCAGCCAGGTGCGGGGATAGACAAAGCCTTCCTCGTCCTCGTCGTAGGCACCGCTGATGCGGGCGTGAATAGCGAGGGATTCCAGTGCTGCAATCACGAGCAGCAAAAAACCCGGGGTCCAAGTATTGTCGTGCAGCATCAGCCAGATGCAGTATAGCAGGAAGAATACATCCAGCAGAAAGTAAATTATAAAAGTGGTGGCACTGCCGTCGATAATAATGACCTGCTTGCGGCCGGGGTTGGCACGGCGCTCGTCTAAAATTCGGGAAAAGCGCTGCAGCAGATAGGCGATTCTGCGGGAATGAATGAAATGAAACATGCGCACGCACAAGAAAAATAAAGCAATAAAGTTCATAAATACCTCTCATTCTATAAATAGTCTTGCTTATATTTGTAAAGCAAGTAATTCTTCTGCATTATATTATACACTATCTGCAGGCAGAGCGCTATAAAGGCAGCAAGAAGACACAAAAGCTACAAAGTTTGTATGGAAAGCACAAAAATACTAAAACAGCAAACGTAAAAATTGAAAACATAAAAAATGTATCAGTTTATGTGTAAAAATCTCATGTATACAATGAACATGAAAAAATTCGTTGACAAAAGTGTAATACAACGGCTATAATTGGTTACATAAAGTTGCTGGGATAGTGGTTGAATCTGAGAACACTCCCGGTACTGTGTCTTATATTTTATTTTTAAGGGAAAGAAGGACTCAAAATGAAAAAATGGAAGAAATTAGCATCTGCAGCTATGGCTGCTATGATGTGCGCCGCATTGCTCACTGGCTGTGGCGGAGAAAAGAAACAAGCTGATACCGGAGATACTATTAAGGTTGGCGCAGCATTCGAATTAACCGGTAATGTTGCTAACTATGGTAAATCCATTAACGAGGGCTTCAAGCTAGCTGTAGACGAGCTTAATAAAAACGGCGGCGTGAACGGTAAAAAAATCAGCGTAGTTGAAAGCGATAACAAATCCGAGCCGGCTGAATCCGGTAATGCTGTAACCAAGCTGATTACCCAAGATAAAGTAGTTGCTGTTGTCGGACCTGCAACCAGCGGTTGTGTAAACGCTGCAACTCCTATTACTACTGCAAATAAGATTCCTCAAATTGCTCCGGCTGCTACCGCACCGAGCATTACCGTAGAAAACGGCAAGGTAAAGGATTTCGTATTCCGTGCCTGCTTCATCGACCCGTTCCAAGGTCAGGTAATGGCAGTATTTGCCGATAAAACTCTGAAGGTTAAAAACGTAGCTATTTTCTACGATTCCTCCAGTGACTATTCCAAAGGCTTAGCAGAGGTATTCCAAAAAACCTTGGAAGGCAAAGGCGGTAAAATTGTTGCTAAGGAAGCTTTCCTGGCTAAAGACGTTGATTTCAAATCCGCTCTGACTAAACTTAAAGCATCCAACCCGGAAGCAATTTACGTTCCCGGTTACTATGAAGAAGTTTCCAAGATTATCAAACAAGCTCGCGAAATCGGCATTACCTGCCCGATGCTGGGCAGCGATGGCTGGGAAAGCCCGAAACTTGCTGAAATCGCTGGTAAAGATGCTCTGAAGGGCTGCTACTATGTAAGTGCTTTCAATGCTAAAGACGAAGACAAATCCGTTCAGGACTTCATTAAGAAATTCAAAGAAAAATATCAAAAAGATCCTGATATCTTCGCAATGCAGGGCTATAATGCAGGCCTGATCCTGGCAGATGCTCTGAAACGTGCAGGCTCCACTGATGGCACCAAACTGGCTAAAGCAATTGCTGAAACCAAAGACCTGCCGGTTGCAAGCGGCAAGCTCACCTTTGATGCTAACCACAACCCGGTAATGCCTGCTCTGATTATCGGTCTGGAAACCGGTACTCCGACTCTGGTTGAAAAAATCAGCCTGTAATTGTTAACAAAAAATAAACATAAAAAATTCTACAAGTAAATATCAGAAAGTACAACAAGACTTCTATTCCATGGGTTATTTATTAAGTTAGACCGGGCGCGTCTACTAGATGCGCCCTCTATAAAAAATATATTTTATTTATTTATTTATTTATTTATTTCTGAGGGGGAATAAACCATGAAAAGAGTAACTAAATTGTTATCTGTACTAGCAGCCGGCGCTATGTTTATGAGCGCGCTGACCGGTTGCGGAGGCGGCTCTAAAGGAGCTGACGGCGATACCATTAAGGTAGGCGGCCTGTTGGAAATGACCGGCGGCAGCGCATCCTTCGGTATCTCCGGTAAAAACGGTATAGACCTGGCACTGAAAAAAATAAATGAAAAAGGTGTGCTGGGCGGCAAAAAACTTTCTTTAGTTGTTGCTGATACCAAATCTGAAGCCTCCGAAGCAACCAATGGTATGCAAAAGCTGATTTCTCAGGACAAGGTTGTAGCAGTAATCGGTCCTAACCAATCCTCTGCTGTAATCGCATCCGGTGCAATCAACAATGGTGCTAAGGTTGTAGATATTACACCTATGGGCACTAACCCGGACGTTACTGTTGATCCTAAAACTAAACAGGTTAAACCCTACAGCTTCCGTACCTGCTTTATTGATCCGTTTCAGGGTACTGTAATGGCAAGCTTTGCTTCTAATGAACTTAAAGTGAAGAGAGCTGCTATCTATATCGATAATACAAGTGACTATGCTAAAGGTCTGGCACAGTTCTTCAAAGAGAACTTTGTTAAAAACGGCGGTCAGGTTGTAATTGAAGAAGCATATCTGCAAAAGGATACCGACTTCAAATCTACTTTGACAAAAATCAAAGCTGCAAAACCTGATTTCATCTACATTCCCGGTTATTACCAGGAGGTTGGCCTGATTGTTAAACAAGCTCGTGAGATGGGCATCACCGTTCCTATGGCAGGCGGCGACGGCTGGGATAGCGCTAAGCTTCCTGAAATTGCCGGCAAAGCTGCTCTGGAAAACACCTTCTTCTCCAGCCTGTATTCTCCGGACGATACCTCTGATCTGAACAAAGAATTCGTAGCCGAATACAAAAAAGCTTACAACACCAACCCGGATGTATTCGCAGCATTGGCATATGATTCTACTCTGCTGGTTGCAAAAGCAATCGAAGATGCAGGCAGTGCCGATCCGGCTAAAATTGCTGAAGCAATGGCTAAGATTAAAGGCTTCAAGGGTGTATCCGGTGAAGTAACCTTTAACGAACAGCATAACCCGATTAAGAGTGCTGTAATTATCGAACATAAAGATGGCAAACAAACCTTTAAAACTAAAGTTAATCCCTGATAGTTTACATTAGTAGTTAATCTGATTCAATCAACGAGGCTGTTGTTTTGCGTAGCAACAGCCTTTTCCTTTAAGTAAGCGTGTCCCGCTTACACAAATCTTTGAAATCTCTAGGGAGGTAAATTATGGAGACTTTTATCCATCAGTTTTTTCAGCAGCTGATAAATGGTGTATCTCTCGGCAGTATCTACGCATTGATCGCCTTGGGTTATACCATGATCTACGGCATCATTAAGCTGATAAACTTTGCTCATGGCGATATTTATATGTTGGGTGCCTATTTTGGCTTCTTTGCTACTACCCAATTAGGCTTGCCGTTCATTCCGGCAATTCTTTTCTCGATGGCAGGCGCTGCTATCGCAGGTATTATTATCGAACGTGTTGCGTATCGCCCCATGCGTAATGCACCGCGTATCGCAATTTTAATTACTGCAATCGGCGTATCCTTCTTCCTGGAATACAGCATGATTCTGCTGGTTTCTCCGCAGCCGAGAACCTTCCCCGCTGTATTCGGCGCTACAGTATATCACCTTGGACCACTGGTTGCTAACAGTCAGCAGCTGGTTATCCTGTTGAGCGCTATTATCCTGATGGCAGTTCTTACCTACATCGTAAATAAAACAAAAGCCGGCAAGGCTATGCGTGCTGTATCCTATGATGCTGACGCTGCAAGGCTGATGGGCATCAACATTGACCGTGTAATTTCCACTACCTTTGCGCTTGGCAGTGCTTTGGCAGCTGCAGGAGGCGTGCTGGTAGGTGTTTACTATAACTCTATTGACCCGCTGATGGGCATGATGCCCGGTCTTAAAGCCTTCGTTGCCGCAGTTCTCGGCGGTATCGGTATTATCCCCGGTGCTATGATCGGCGGTATTATCTTGGGCGTTGTAGAAGCAATGGTCAGCGGCTTTATTTCCTCTACCTTCCGTGATGCGGCAGCATTCGGTATTTTGATTATCATCTTACTTTATAAACCTTCCGGCTTATTAGGCAAGAATGTTCGTGAGAAAGTCTGAGGTGACATGGTATGAGTGCAATTAGAAAATTTGATTTAAAAGCCATAGTTGCCTGCGTTATCGTTTTTGGTATCGTACAAGGCCTGCTCTTTGGCGAAATCATCGGTCCCTTCTGGGAGCTGAACATTATCCTTATCTGCATCAACATTATTCTTGCAGTCAGCCTGAACCTGATTAACGGTTATACCGGTCAGTTCTCTATCGGTCATGCCGGTTTCATGGCAGTCGGTGCTTATACCAGTGCTATTATGACGGTTAAGCTGGGTATGCCCTTTGAGGCAGGTCTTGTTGCAGCAACCTTGGCTGCCGGCCTGTTGGGCTTTTTGATTGGCTTGCCTACACTGCGCCTTGATGGTGACTATCTGGCCATCGCAACCTTGGGCTTAGGCGAAATTATCCGTATCTGCATCCTGAACATTGATTATGTCGGCGGTGCTTCCGGTTTGATGGGCATTCCCCGTATGACCAATTTCGCGTATACCTTCTGGATTATGATAGCTATTATCTTCTTCATCAAGAACTTTAAAAATTCTTCCTATGGCCGTTGCTGCCTGGCAATCCGTGAAAACGAAATTGCGGCAGATACCATGGGTATCAACACTACTAAATATAAAGTAATGGCTTTCACCTTCGGTGCTGCTTTTGCCGGTACTGCAGGCGCACTTTTCAGCCACTACTTCTTCCTGGCGCATCCTGCGTCCTTCACCTTCATGCGTTCCTTTGATATTCTGACCATGGTTGTTTTGGGCGGTCTTGGTTCTATGACCGGTGCTATTACCGGTGCGACATTGTTGACCTTCATTTCTGCTTATTTGTCGGATTACCCGGAATGGCGTATGATTATCTATTCTGTTACTATGATTATCCTGATGCTGTACCGTCCGCAAGGTCTGTTCGGCAGCAAGGAATTGAGCTTGAAAATGTTTAAATTAGGAGGTAAGGACAATGGCAGAACTGCTGAAGGTAGATAATGTATCCATGGTTTTCGGCGGCCTGCGTGCCGTTTCCAATCTTTCCATGCATATCGACGAAGGAGAACTGATTGGCCTTATCGGTCCTAACGGCGCCGGCAAGACAACAGCCTTCAACATGATTACCGGTGTATATACACCGACAGAAGGCAAGGTATATTTTAACGGTCAGCAAAGCAGCGGTAAAAAATCTTACCAGGTTACGCAGATGGGTATGGCGCGTACCTTCCAAAATATCCGTCTGTTCTCTGAGCTGAGCGTTATCGACAATGTAAAAATTGCTTATAATATGCACGTAACCTATAATCTGGCTGATGCTATCGTCCGTGATGGCAAGTATCTCAGCGAAGAGGATTACATTACGCAAAAGGCTATGGATTTGCTGAAAATCTTCCATCTGGAGGAAGAAGCACATGAGGTAGCAAAGAACCTGCCTTATGGTAAGCAGCGTCGTCTGGAAATTGCGCGTGCTCTGGCTACCGAACCGAAGCTGCTGCTGCTGGACGAACCTGCTGCAGGCATGAACCCGCAGGAAACCAAAGAGCTGATGGAAATGATTCGCTGGATTCGTAAGGAATTCAATCTTTCCATTTTGCTGATTGAGCATGATATGGGCTTGGTAATGGGTGTCTGCGAGCGTATTTACGTACTGGAATACGGTATGAAGATTGCCGAGGGCACTCCGGAAGAAATCAAACATAACACGCGCGTTATTGAAGCATACTTGGGCGAGGAGGTTATCAACTGATGTTAACTGTTGAAGATATCAATGTATATTATGGCGCAATTCACGCTATCAAAGGTATCAGCCTCGATGTTCCCGATGGTGAAATCGTAGCGCTGATCGGTTCCAATGGTGCCGGTAAATCTACCACATTGCGCACTATTTCCGGTCTGATGAAACCGAAGACCGGTAAAATCTTATATGAAGGTCATGATATTGCCGGTGTACCGGCGCATAAAATTGTCGGCATGGGCCTGTGCCAGGTTCCTGAGGGCCGTCATGTTTTTGCCAATATGACTGTTCTGGAAAACCTGGAGTTGGGCGCTTATCTGCGTAAGGATAAGGACGGAATTGCCAAGGACATGGATGATGTCTTTAAAAAATTCCCGCGCCTGCTGGAACGTAAGGACCAGCTTTCCGGTACGCTTTCCGGTGGCGAGCAGCAGATGCTGGCTATGGGCCGTGCGCTGATGAGCCGTCCTAAGCTGCTGCTGTTGGACGAGCCTTCTATGGGTCTTGCCCCCTTGCTTGTAAAGGAAATTTTTAATATAATAAAGGAAATCAACGAGAGCGGTACTACAGTGCTGTTGGTTGAGCAGAACGCTAATATGGCGTTGTCCATCGCTGATAAGGCGTACGTTCTGGAAACAGGACGTATTACTCTGAGCGGCACAGCTAAGGAGCTGGCAAGCAGCGAGGCTGTTCGCAAAGCATATCTCGGCGGCTGATTAATATACAAATGCGTCGGGTTGCTTCATAGCTGCCTTAAAGTGAAAATGATTATATTAAAATGATTGTGTTTTCTAGTCAAAGGAGGTAAAACTCATATGTTAGTAAAAGATATTATGACTGAACCTGTTGTTACCATACGTGAGGATCAATCCATTTTGGAAGCACGCGAAATTATGCGTGGCAAAAGACTTATCAGCCTGCCTGTTGTAGATGATATGCAACGCGTACGCGGCATTATTACCAGTGATGATATCGGCAAAGCTTCTCCCAGTGACAGCAGTACTCTTTCCCGTTATGAGGCTAATTATCTGCTGGGACGTCTGAAGGTTAAAGATGTTATGAAACGTAGCGTTATCAGCGTTGAGGCAGATGATACTATCGAATATGTTGCCTACAAGCTGTATAAATACAAAGTTAACGCTCTGCCGGTTGTTAACCAAGAGAATAAGCTTTGCGGTATTGTTTCCCGCAGCGATATCTTCCGTTCTATCGTAGAAATTATGGGTATGAACCGCAACTGCCTGCGTATTACTATCGAAGCACCTGATAAGGTTGGTGTTGTTGCGGAAATCTCCAACATTATGAAGGAAGACGGCATTAATATTATTTCTCTAGTTACCAAGCAAAATGGTGATGGTACTGCTGAAGTTACCATTCGTGCCGCTCTCAATAATAATGGTATGGATATCATTGAGCAAATCCGTGAAGCCGGCTATGAGGTCAGCGACGTAATGACTTTGGACGGTATTGAATAATGCTTTCCGGTAAGGATGTTAATGTAGGCGATATCGTCAAAATGAAAAAGGCTCATCCCTGTGGCAGTGATGAGTGGGAAATTACCCGTACGGGTATGGACTTTGGCATGAAATGCTGCGGCTGCGGACATTTTGTGATGTTGGCGCGTACTAAGTTCGAAAAGGCTGCGAAGGCGGTTGTGAAAAGTTCTGCAGCAGAAAAGTAAATAAACAGATAAAGAGAACGCTTTCTTGCTATCGGTGGGTAGTAGGGGAGCGTTTTTTGAGTAGTATGTGATACTTTTTGCCCGGGGCGGCAAAAAGTATCCAAAAAACGCCCTGCGTAGCTGCTTCGCCGGATTCCGGCGACTAGATTAGCAGAATTTTTCACGTCGCTGAATTTTGCAAGGTGTACTTGCTGAGTGGTTCGTCAACGCTCCAGCGAAAAATTACCTGTCGGTCCGTTGCCTGCGAGCTTGCGCGTAACAAAGACGTGCCGGCGAACCCGTCGTCCGTTCCGGTCTGCGCAGCGCGAATGGTAGCGTTGCAAAAAATAGGCTGAGGTTGAACTGGAACTTGAACAATAAAAATAAGCTGTTAGCGTGTCTTGTGACGTGCTGGCAGCTTATTTTTCGTTCTGATGTATTTGACGTATTGTACCATGGTATAATCATATTCTTGCTCCAATTACGGCTCTGTGATATACTTATCTATATTAGTGTAAAGGAGAGAGTTCTTTGCAGTTACTGCTTGATAGTACTAAACTTGAAGCCCTTTTACAACGAAAACAAGATTATATTGGATATAAAAAGCTAGACCAAAGCTGTAACGTTGCTAATGCTTTATTCGTGATGTATGGTGGTTTTTCTGCCTAGCCTGAAACTTCCTTGTGGGCAAAAGTAATAGTTATAATTGTTGGTGGCTTTGGCCTTTATTGGAGTAGGTGTGCAATGGTAAAAGCAATAAAAAATACATATAATGCAGACTTACTGCAGCATGATATCGAAAATCTTAATGAAATTGAGCATCCTTTTTCACTTATCGCTATTAAAGATACATTTAATAAATATTCCCATCGTTATCTGCTTTATTATGATAATAGATGGGGGCTGAATTTGTTCCCTAATTATAAAACTCAGGTAGTAGAAGAGGAGAATGTTGCTAATATCATTAAGCGCCTAAGTTCTGATTTACAGGTTGCTCCAGAGCTGATCACTGTTGAACGCAAGGGATTTGAGCTACGGACGAAATATTCTGTGAGCGATAAGGTACAGAAGGTTTATGCGCATACTTTATATCAGGCAAATATTAAGAAGCTGCCGAAAAAGCTTCAGGCAGATAGCTTTGTGATAGGTGATAGGAAATATTCCTGGTGGAGTATTGATAAGATGGAAGCAGATGAAGACATCAGGAAACACAATCTCGATGTTGTTGAATTGGTAAAGCATAATATTGTTTGAAAAAATAAGCTGTTAGCGGGTCTTGTGACGTGCTAGCAGCTTTTTCTGATTTATTTTCATCTTTACGTATAGCATAAGTGTAAATTCATTTTCTTTCAAACTTTCCGACTTGTTCGTCCGAAACTCTCTAAAAACACAAAGTTTTCGACTTATAAGTCTGAAACTTAGCAAATCTGCCAAGTTTTAGGAAAATAATTCCTAAAACTACTCTAAATTACAAAGTTTTGGGAAAATTTTTCCCAAAACTTTTTGCTTTTCGAATCCGCTTGTGCTAAACTATAGCTAAAGAGAACATGCTGAAAATTTTTTAGACAGGTGGTGTTGAGGATATGCGATTAATAAAGCGTAAGGAATATTTACAGCAGCTGATAAATTGGCGCGATAAAAAGGTTATTAAGGTTATAACCGGTGTGCGTCGTTGTGGCAAATCTACGCTTATGGATTTATATAAGAGTTGTTTGCTGGAGCAAGGAGTGGCAAATGAACAGATAATCAGTATTAATTTTGAAGACTACGATTATATCGATTTATTAGAGCCACGCAATTTTTATGCTTATGTCAAAGAACGCATTTTGTCTGATGGACGCATGACTTACTTCTTTTTCGACGAAATTCAAAATGTGAAGGATTTTGAGCGTGTTGTAGACAGTCTTTATATTAAGCCTAATGTGGATATATATATTACTGGTTCCAATGCCTATATGCTGTCAAGTGAGCTTGCCACGCTGCTTTCTGGGCGCTATGTTGAAATAAAGATGCTGCCGTTATCGTTTAAGGAATATGTTGAAGTTAGTGGAGATGAGCATGAGCTGCCGAGAAAGTACCGTAACTATATAGAAACAAGCTCCTTCCCCTATGTATTGGATATGAAGCAAGATGCGCGTGTTATTCGAGAGTATCTTAATGGTATTTATAATACTATTGTTGTAAAGGATATTACGCAAAGAAATAGATTTCCGGATACTATGATGTTGGAAAGCGTACTACGTTTTGCTTATGATAACATTGGCAATATCTTATCTACCAAAAAGATTGCTGATACTATGACTTCAGATGGGCGTAAAATAGATACCAAAACGGTTGAAAAGTATCTGAATGCATTAATGGAAAGCTACATGTTATATCAGTGTAAACGCTACAATATTAAAGGTAGACAGTATTTAAAGACATTGGATAAATATTACGCTGTTGATATGGGGATGCGCAAAGTACTTTTAGGTAGCAAGGCCATGGATGCAGGACATATTCTGGAAAATATTGTGTATCTTGAGCTTTTGCGCAGAGGTTATGATGTTTATATCGGTAAGGTTGATGATTTAGAGGTTGATTTTGTGGCAATGGATGATAAGGGGATGACTTATTACCAGGTTTCTGCGACGGTGCGCGATGAGAAAACGTTGAAGCGTGAGCTTGCTTCACTGCAAAGTATTAATGACCATTATCCTAAAATTTTGCTGACACTAGATGATGATCCGGAAATGGAATATGCAGGTATACGTAAAATTAATGCGTTGGATTGGCTGTTAGGAAAATAATTCCTAAAACTATACAGAAACGCAAAGTTTTGGGAAAAATCTTCCCAAAACTTTTGCAATCAAAAACGAGTTGGCTTTAGCGTTGGTGCTAAAATCAGCTCGTTTTGTTATATGACGTATTTTACATTTTCAGCTTGCAGAAAACGTACTTGGCAATTCCTGCTTCAATGACAAGCAATAAGGCAACCAGTTCAAACACCGCGCTGATATTGATACCGTGGGCGACAAAGCCTAAAAGTGCGGGCCCCAGAATAACACCTGTATAACCTAAACTGGTTACAGAAGTTACTGCAGCGCTGATAGGCATGTCCTTCTGGTATTTTAAGAGCGAATAAAATACAGGGACAATATTGGCACAACCAAGGCCGATGAGAATGAAGGCAAAGGCGTTGAGATACAGGTTATCTAAAACAACTACGAGCGCAAAGCCTGCTGCCGTGACGATGCTGCCACCGATGACTGCTTTTTGTTCGCCTAAGTATTGCACAGTCTTATCGCCTAAAAGACGCATGATGAGCATAGCGACTGAGAAGATAGCATAACCTGTGCCTGCCAACGCTATATCCATATTTTTCACTTCGGTAAGCAGTACGCCGCTCCAGTCCATAACTGCACCTTCAACAAGGAAGGAAATGCAGGCGAGAATGCCTAAAACGATAACAATGCCGCGTGGGATAGCAAAGGCCTTTTCGCCGCCGGGGCTTTTATAATCCAGTAAGTGGCGACCGAAAACTGCCAGCAACGCTAAAACAATAGCACAGTGCAGTGTGGCGATGAGCGTTACGTTTAAGCCTGAAGATGCCAGTACGCTGAAAAGACCTGCGCTGGCAAAGCAGCCGATACTCCAAAAGGCATGCATACCGCTAAGCAGTCTGCGGCCGGCAAGCTTTTCCACAATAACGGCATTGGTGTTCATGCTGACATCCGTTGCGCCCATGACTGCCCCAAAGAATGCAAGCACAATGGCATAGCTCCAGATGTTTGGCAGGCAAGAAAGCAGCACGGAAATTAGTGCCATCAGCGTTGCACCGGTGATGACGACTTTTTTGCAGCCAAAGCGTTGTACGAGTGCGCCGGCTAAAGGCATAAAGATAAAAGCGCTGATACCGATGCACAGAAGCAAAAGGCCAAGTACATCCGCTTCAAGGTTCAGGCGTGCTTTGACCATAGGAATCATCGGTGCCCAGGTGGAAATGACGAAGCCTGGCAGGAAAAAGGCTACGCGCGCTGCATTGATTTCTTTGCTGCCGACAGAAATATTTTGTAAAGTATTTTCTGGTTTGTTGATTTGCATTGTTAAAAACTCCTTTCGTTACATAAGTAGCTATGAGAGCTTTTATGGGTTGAATGTTGCCATAATTTATCTAAAAAAGCGGGATAAAATTCGTTTGAATCCTATCCCACTTCAATAGCTTGAGCGCTACAAGTCCTCTGATAAATTATGATGATTTTACCACGAGCATATTTTATTGTCAATGTAGGTTATGTTATATTTTCAATGCGTTGGAGATTTGCTGCTTTACATATATTTAGGCGTTGGTTTGAGTTTTGGAAAGTTTTTTGGCATATCAATTAACCTTTTAGTCAAATCGTAAGGCTTTGGAAGATTCTACCCAAAATTTTTTTGATTAGCAGGTTAATTGCTGGAAAGATGATATTCTGTTTTTGTCATAATGGTTTAAAGTATTGTAGGAATGTTCAAAATGTAACGAATAATTCCCTTGTCTTTTAGGATTGCCTATGCTATGATTTACTTAAAGCGTTTAGATGATAAAGGGGGAATTATTTTGACTTATGGAATTGCTATTCTCGTTATTATTTTCCTGATTTTATTTATTATTGCAGCCAAGACCTGCTATGTGAAAGCACCACCAAACGTGGCCTACATTATTTCTGGTCTGACGAAGAACCCGCGTATCCTTATCGGTATCGGCGGCTTTAAAATTCCGCTGTTGGAGCGTGTGGATATGCTGTATCTGGGGCAGATGTCCGTAGATATCAAAACCAGCCAAAGCGTTCCGACCAATGACTTTATCAACGTTAAGGTTGATGCGGTTGCCAAGATTATTGTTGATAAGGAAAACGGTATTTATCTGGCAGCGCGCAACTTTTTAAATATGGAGCCAGCGGATATTACGCGCAGCCTGCAGGATTCTCTTGAAGGTAATATGCGTGAAATTATCGGCACGCTGGATTTGAAGAAGATTAACGTCGACCGTGACTCCTTCTCTGATGAAGTGCTGAAAAAGGCTGCCAAGGATATGGAAAAGCTGGGTATCAGCATTCTGAGCTGTAACATTCAGAACGTAGTTGACGATAACGGTCTGATTGTCGATTTGGGTGCAGATAATACGGCGAAAATCCGCAAGGATGCATCTATCAGCAAGGCTGTTGCCGAGCGTGATGTGGCTATTGCCGAGGCTGCTGCCAAGAAAGAAGCTAATGATGCGCAGGTGCATGCTGATTTAGCGATTGCGCAGCGTCAGAATGAGCTTTCTATTGCCAAGAGCGAACTGAAGCGTACTGCCGATATTAAAAAGGCAGAGGCAGATGCTGCTTATGCAATTCAACAGCAGGAGCAGCAAAAGTCGATTGAAGTGGCAACTGTAAACGCACAGATTGCTAAGGCAGAGCGTGAAGCTGACCTGAAAAAGCAGGAGGTGCTGGTTAAAGAGCAAATCCTGGCTGCTACTATTCAGAAGCAGGCGGATGCCGACAAGTACAGAGTCGAACAGGATGCTTTGGCTGAACAGGCTAAGAGGCAGCGTGAAGCAGAGGCGCAAAGATATGCTATGGAGCAGGAGGCTGCCGCTATTAAAGCCAAGGGCGATGCGGAGGCTTATGCTATCAGAGTAAAGGGTGAGGCTGAGGCTGCCGCTATCAAGGCGAAGGGCGAAGCTGAGGCTGCCGCTATGGATAAGAAGGCCGAGGCTATGAAGAAATACGGTCAGGCTGCAATGGCTCAGATGGCGATTGAGGTGCTGCCGCAGGTTGCTAAAGAGGTTGCTGCTCCGCTCAGTAAGGTGGATAAGATTACGCTTTACGGCGAAGGCGGTATGGGCAGTCTTTCCGGCAATGTTCCTTCCGTAATGGCTAAGGTTTTCGATACGGTGAAGAGTGCGACCGGCATTGACCTGCAGGAGATTGCTAAGGGTGAAACCTACGATGCTAAGGTGAATAAGAACATCAGCATTGACGGTAAGTTGCCGGAAATTCCTGTAGAAATCAGCAAGGCAGAATAAACATGAAAATAAGCTGTTAGCATCAGGCATGTTAGCAGCTTATTTTTACAATAACGGAGGAATATTTTTTGAAGATTCTCGTGAGTGCCTGTTTGTTGGGCAAAAACTGTAAGTATAACGGCGGTAATAACTTAAATCAAAGCGTGTTGGATTTTATCGAAGGCCATGAGGTTATAGGCGTTTGCCCGGAGCAATTGGGTGGACTTTCTACGCCACGCTTACCGGCAGAAATTGTTGCTGGCGTTGTGACGAACAAGGAAGGCGTCAGCGTGGATGCACAGTTTCGCAAGGGAGCGCAGACAGCGTTGGCAGTTGCTTTGGAGAAAAAGGTGGATCTGGCAATCCTGCAATCACGCAGTCCCAGCTGTGGCGTGAAGGAAATATATGACGGCAGCTTCAGCGGCAAGAAGATAAAAGGGCAGGGTGTGTTCGCCAAGTTACTTTCTGCACATGGTATAAAGGTACTTGATGCCGAGGATGTGGCTGAGCATAAATAACAGTGCCTGAAAAAGTTGGTTTATAAAAATTAAAAGGCAAGACTCAGGAGGTTTATTTCCTAGGTCTTGCCTTTTTTGTACTTTATTTTTTATACTTTCTGATTGCTGCACCGATCAGCTTCGCTGTCTGCGACAGCTCTGCTTCGGTGTGCGTTGCCATGAGGGCGATGCGCAGGCGTGCAGTGCCCTTTGCTACCGTCGGATAGCGGATGGCGGGGGCGAGCACGCCGTTTGCCAGCAGCTCATCTGCAACCTGCAGAGCGGACTTCTCATTGCCGATGATAATAGGAATGATGGCGGTGGGTGAGTAAGCTTCTACGCCTTCAGCATGCAGAGCGTTTAAGAAAAACTCAACGTTATGCTGCAGCTTTTGCGCACGCTGCGGTTCCTCCTCCAGTACCTCTGTAGCTCGCAGCGCAGCGGCGAGCGTTGCAGGAGTCTGAGAGGTGGCGAAGATAAAGCTGCGAGCTTTGTTTTTGAGATATTCGATAATCACCTTGCCGGCGCAGGCGTAACCGCCTTCGGCGCCGAGTGCTTTGCTGAGCGTACCCATGAGAATATCCGGGAGGACAGTGTTGCCGAAATGTTCAACGGTGCCATGGCCTGTTTTGCCGATAACACCGGTGGCATGTGCTTCGTCAATCATCGTGAGCAGATGATACTTTTTGCCGAGTGCGACGAGTGCAGGCAGGTCGACGATATCACCGTCCATGCTGAAAACCGCGTCGCTGACAATCAAACCTCTGCTGCAGGGGGTAGCAAGAATTTTCGCTTCCAGGTCTTGCATATCATTATGCTTATAGACAACGATGCGTGCTTTAGAAAGACGTGCGCCGTCGATGATGCTGGCGTGGTTATATTCGTCGCTGAAGATAACGCTTTCGCTGTTGCAAAGGGCAGAGATAATGCCGACGTTGGCCATATAGCCTGTGTTGAACACCAGCGCTCCTTCGGTACCCTTGAACTGCGCCAACTTGCTTTCGAGTGCTTCATGCAGGGCTGTGTTGCCTGTGGTCAGACGGCTGCCGCCGCTGCCTGCACCCCATTGAAGCGCAGCTTCGGCAGCGGCCTGTTTAACACGGGCATCTGCTGCCAAATCAAGATAGCTGTTGGAGGCAAGCATTAAAACCTTGCGTCCCTGCATTTCAACGTATTTACTTTGCTCACTGTCCATGGTGCGCAAAGAGCGGTAAAGATTCTGCTCCTTGAGCTGTTTCAGCTCGTCAGCAAAAATCTGCTCCGGATTAGGATTAGCGGGCTTTTCAACAGGCAGTCCGCGTACAAGCACACGCTGTTTTTCCAGATAGTTGATAGCATCCTCGGCTTTAGCCTTGCTGCTATCAAAGATGAAAACACGGCCGCCATGAGGATTGCCCATTTCCTTCATCGGCATGAGGCGTACATAACCATGCTTTAAGGATGCAAGGTAGCCGACGAGGTAATCGGGATCATCGGAAAGGCACAGCTCGGCGATGATGCCGGGGGCGTTAACAACCTTAGTGGCCAGTACGATGGCCTCGCGGAAGTGGTTTTTGCTGCTGCAGTTGCTCGCCGTGCCTTCGGCATCCATATAGGTTACGCGGATGCCTCGCTCATGGTCGGGTTCAAGTCTGGAGCTGGTGGCGACGTCATAGAGTACAGCGCCGCGCATAGGATGGTTGTGACGCAGAAGGTCGATTAATGCATCTGCCTTGGCTTCCAATCCCAGCTCGCAGAGCATTTCCTTCATGATTTTATAGGTTTCCTCTACTGTGTCGGCAGGACGTTTGCTGACAGGCAGAGCGTCGAGGTATTGCAGCTTTTTCGGTGCGACCTCTTCCATTTTGACGTTGATGAAGTCTGCGCGGCCGAGGCCGTGATGCAGAGCGCGCTCGGTAAGGGCGCTGACAGCGTTGCTGATATCGGATTGCAGGATAATGCGTTCTGCGCCGCTGACATGTAAATCACCTTTTGATGCGCGCATTTTGATGCTGTATAAAGGCATAGGGAATCTCCTTTGTGTTTTGAATTCGGTGTTTGGCAAAATTAGCTGATGAAAAGCCTCTCCTTGGGGAGAGGTGGCATCGCTTAGCGATGACGGAGAGGGGTGTGCAAAACTTCACGTTATTCTTTAGCGCAAAGAATACAGACCCCTCTCAGTCGCCCTGACGGGCGCCAGCTCTCCCTAAGGAGAGCCTCTTTTTGCTGTTATTTATCAGCCTCTGAGCAAAGCAACCTTGGTAAGCAGCTTTTGAGCAGGCTTATAGAATGCCCCGGCAGCAACTGCGGTGAAAATCATACCGGGGAAGGCTGCGGCGGTGAGTACCATCCAGTTTACACCGGTAACCTGCCACAGCACGAGGCGGGCGGCCAAGGTTCCGAGCGGTCCGCTGACAGCAACAGTAAGCAGGTTGGTTCCGAGCAGGGCCATGGTGCCACCGGCAACAACGCGGAATACCATCTGTACAAGTACGTTGATGATGTTGTGCATTCCGAGCATCATTCCCAGCATACTTGCAAGGATACCTGCGATAATGTAGCGTTTAAAGCCGAAGCAGGCACAGATGAGTACGGCGATTGGTGCAGATAACTGGAATTCGCCACCGGCAATTGGCGAAGGGATTTTAAAAGAACCTGAAATCAGAATTAAGACACCTAATAAAGCGATAGTAGTCAGCTCTTTCATACTCAAATCTTTCTTCATTTATTCGCTCCTTATTTTAAAACCTCATCCATAGACTGTTTAGCCAGTGCTATAGCCTTATCCAGATCTTTATTTTCGATATTCAGCGGCGGGTTGAAGTAGATGACGTTGCCCAGAGGACGCAGCAGCAGACCATGGGTAAGTGCTTTTTTGTAGATTTCGTAGCCTATACGCAGGTTGCCGTCGAAGCCGATTTTCTTATCCTTATCGGTAACAAGCTCCATAGCGTTAATCAGGCCGATATGACGGATTTCGCCGATGTTTTTATGAGCTCCGAAGGTATCCATGAGTGCATTATGGAAATAGGTTGCTTTTTTAGCAGCATGCTCGAGAATTTTTTCTTCCTTCATAATCTTGAGTACAGCGAGGGCAGTTGCGCAGCCTATGGGGTTACCGGCATAGGTGTGGCTGTGCATGAATTGCTTGCCTTTGTTGTAGTCATCATAGAAGGCATCGTAAATCTTGTCTGTGGTGCAGACAATAGCCATAGGCAGATAACCGCCGGTGAGTGCTTTACTGATGGTCATGATATCCGGGGTGATACCGGCATGGTTGCAGGCGAACATTTTGCCGGTTCTGCCGAAGCCGGTAGCAATTTCGTCGGCAATCAGCAGTACGCCGTATTCATCACAGAGCTTACGCAGCTTTTGCAGGTAGAGAGGCGGATAGATACGCATGCCTGCGCAGCCTTGTACGATAGGCTCAACGATGATAGCAGCTGTTTCTTTGGCATACTTAGCAAATGCTTCTTCTGCAAATTTGAAGCATTCGCATTGGCAATGCTCACGGTCTTTAGCAAACGGGCAGCGGTAGCAGTCAGGTGCTTTTACATGGATGTTGTTCATCATCATGGGCTTGTACATTTGTGCGAACAGGTCCATGCTGCCTACGGAAAGAGCGCCAATGGTTTCGCCGTGATAGCCTTCGCTGAGGCACATGAAGCGTTGTTTTTCCGGATGACCGGTCTGCAGCTGATATTGGAAGGCAATCTTCAGTGCGATTTCTACAGAAGAGGAGCCGTTATCGGCAAAGTTGAATTTGTTCAGGCCTTTGGGGAGAACTTCGGTAAGCTCTTCGCACAGCTTGATAGCGGGCTCGTGGGTGAAGTTAACGAAGATAACATGCTCTAATTGTTCAATCTGCTCTTTGATGGCAGCGTTGATTTTGGGATTACAGTGACCTAAAAGGTTGCACCACCAGCTGCTGATGATATCGAGATATTCGGTGCCGTCGGCTGCGTAGAGGTAGGGGCCTTTAGCGTGGTCAACGATGATAGGACGTAAGGTTTCGTAGTCCTTCATTTGGGAACAGGGATGCCAGATGTGGGCTAAATCTCTTTTTTGTAAATCTGCTACTCTATCGTTCATTTTTTCTTCCTCCTGAGTTTTGTGTCATTATTGTTTATGCCCCCTTCCGCCTCACGTTGTTCGGAACCTGCCCCGTAGGGGCAGGCAAGAGCGTGTAATTAGGACTTTCTTGGTTCCCCCTTGGGGTAACTGTCGAGCGTGAGCGAGACTAAAGGGGGTAATTGCTGTTTATTTATATAATCCTTTGAGTACTTCTACATCAATATCCAGTTCGCTGGCGTTCGGCGGTACGCAGGCAAGTACGGGGACCGCTGTAATTTCTTCCATCATACGCTTGTTGTCGGCTTGCATGAAGTTGTTGCCGTCGTAGTTGTTGAGGATGATGCCGCGGACGGGAATGTTTTTCTGTTTGAGGTAGGAGATGGTCAGTACGCAGTTATTGATGGAACCGAGCGCTGCGTTGGAGATGACCAGTACGCCTAAATCAAGCTTTTTGATGATGTCCTCGAGCAGGATGTGCTCTTCATCCCAACGGATGGGGCAGATGATGCCACCGCTGCCTTCCATGGTAACGTAATCATATTTGGCAAGGGAAGCTTGATAATCAGCTTCAATCTTTTCCATTTCTACAGGATTGCCCTCGCGCAGTGCTGCCAGATGCGGGGAAACTGCTTCCTTATAAATGTAGGAAACAAGTTTTTCCGGTTTTTCAGGAATATTGGCAGTTTTAGCAACGAAAGCTGCGTCGCCAGGGAGCCAGGTACCGTCGGGTTGTTCTTCGGCACCGCTCAGTGCTGCTTTGTAATAGCCTGCGTTGACACCTGCATCACGCAAGCGTTTAACAAGCAGGCCGGTAACGTATGTTTTACCGATATCTGTACCGATTGCTGTAATGAAAAGACCTTTACTCATAATTTTCACCTTCGTAATTTATTTTGGTTAACCTAAGATTCAGCGTGGTTAACTTTAATATAGCTTAAGTATACGCTGTGAAATTTTTAATGTCAACCTAGTAAAATAGTATGGTTAACCATACCGGTTGAGCATAAAAAAAGACTGACAGCTATATTTTGTGGTTATAGCTGTCAATCTATGCTTATCTTGTGGTTAACAATGTTAATACTAAAATAGGTAGAAAAAATTATTTTTTTGCTGCCGCGTTTTTACGGATTTCGGTTACAGGGACGCCGCCGATGCCCCAGTTATCTGTATCAACCTCGTCGATTGTGACAACGGTGGTGGATTTGTTTTTGCCTAGAACGTCGTGCAGAAGATTGGTTGCGCCTTCGATGAGAGCGCGCTTCTGCTCGGGTGTAACGTTACCTTCTTTGGTGATTTTGATGTTTACATAGGGCATGCTGATGACCTCCTTGCATTTTTCTTTCATTATAGCATATTTTGCTTGCAAACTGCGCGTTTCTATGCTATTATAAGTGCGGTAAAATTTACTGATGTACAGTAGCATTTAGGATGAGCTGGAGCAGTTAACAGTAAAGCTTACTTCTGAAAAATTTTAAGTCAATACTCGCTTGGATCTATAAGACCGGGACGAAGACGCAAACAGGCTAACTATGCGCATTCCGTACCGGAATGCGCTTTTTTATATGCTTCGGCATTAATTGGCAATTCAGTAGCCTTGAATTTGCACAGCGTCTCCTGTGGTCAGAAGGGAGGGCAATCTTGAAGGTTGGTATTATTGGCGGAGGCCGCGTTGGCAGCCGTTTGGCTGCAAGCTTGCGTGAAGCAGGCGTGCTGGCCGGCATTACGGCTGCATCCGAGCAGCACAGCGCACAGCTGGCACAGCAGTTTGGCGTATCGGTGACGGATAACGCGAAGCTGTGGCAGGCAGCGGACGTGCTGTTGCTTACCGTACCAGATCGTTTAATTGGTACGGTAGCAGAGGAGCTGGCGCAAAGCGTGCTACCTGCAGCTAAGGTTGTGCTGCATGTAAGCGGCAGTGTGGGACTGGAGCCGTTGGCTCCGCTTACGCAGTTGGGCGCACACGTAGGCAGTCTGCATCTGCTGCAGAGCTTTGCCGGCGGCAATACACAGCTTGCAGGTGTGTATATGGCGTTGGACGGTGACAGCGAAGCGCAGGACGCAGGCAAAAAGCTCGTAGAGCTTTTTGGCGGTAAAGCGTTCAGCGTTCCTGCTGAAGAACGTGCGGCCTACCATGCGGCAGCGTGTATCTGCTCCAACTACGCTGTAGCGGTGGAGGCTATGGCGGCGCAGCTGATGGCGCGCTGGACCGGCAGCAACGAAGCTGCCTGGGAGGCACTGCTTCCCTTGTTCAAAGGCACAGCGGCTAATTTGCAGGCTACGCAAAATCCTGCGGCTGTGCTTACAGGACCTATTGCCCGCGGTGATGTCAGCACGGTAGCAAAGCATCTTGTTGCCTTACCTGCAGCTGTAATTCCTGCCTATTGCTCTCTGGGCCTGGCGACGACCTCGCTGGCCCTTGCTAATGGCACTATTGACGAAAATGCAGCTGATGAGCTGAGAAATTTGCTTGGAGGATATTATGGCTAACAAACAAGTAACAGTCGCAACGATTAAAGAAATGAAGCAAAAGGGCGAACCTATCACGATGATAACCGCTTACGACGTAGCAATGTCCCGCAACGTGAACGAAGCAGGCGTAGATATGATTCTTGTGGGTGATTCCCTGGGTAACGTAATTTTAGGATATAATTCCACAGTCCCTGTAACGATGGATGAAATGATTCATCATACCAAGGCTGTTATGCGTGGCAACAGCACTGCTTTAGTAGTTGGCGATATGCCGTTTATGAGCTATCAGGCAAGCATTGTTGATGCAATGTACAATGCGGCACGCTTCCTGAAGGAAACAGGCTGCATTGCAGTTAAGCTGGAGGGCGGCTCCGAGGCAGTTCCTCTGGTAGAACGCCTGACACAGGCCGGCATTCCCGTATGTGCTCATATCGGTCTGACTCCGCAATCTGTAAATCAGCTGGGCGGCTTCAAGGTACAGGGTAAGGATATTGCCGCTGCACAAAAAATGATTGATGATGCCAAGGCTTTGGAGGCTGCAGGTGCTTTTGCCTGCGTGCTGGAATGCGTTCCGGCAGCACTGGCTGCTAAGGTAACCGCTGAGCTGAAAACTATGGCTACCATCGGTATCGGTGCCGGCAACGGCTGCGACGGTCAGGTGCTCGTATGCAACGACCTTTTGGGAGTTTCCACCGGCTTCTGCCCGAAATTTGTTAAGAAGTATGCTAATCTGCATGATACTACCGTGGAAGCAGTAAAGGAATATATTGCTGATGTTAAGGCAAGAACCTTCCCTGCTCCGGAGCATACCTTCAAGATTGACGATGCTGTTTTAGAAAAATTATATTAATACTTTCATAAATAAAGTGAGGTAATTCAAAATGAAATTAGTACATACAGTTGCAGAGCTGCGCGAAGAGGTTGCAGCAGCTAAAGCTCAGGGTTTGACCATCGGTTTGGTGCCTACTATGGGCGCTTTGCATGAAGGCCATGCATCCCTGATTAAAGCAGCTAACATGGAAAATGACTTTGTTGTAGTCAGCGTTTTCGTAAACCCGACTCAATTCGGTCCTAACGAAGATCTGGACGCTTATCCGCGTACTTTGGAGGCAGACTGCAAGCTGGCAGAAAGCATGGGCGCTAACGTAGTTTTCGCTCCGGCTCCGAAGGAAATGTATCCGAGCGAGGATGCAACCTGGGTTGAAGTAACCGGTGAGATTACTAAGGTTCTTTGCGGCCGTACCCGTCCGATTCACTTCCGTGGCGTAACTACCGTTGTTACCAAGCTGTTCAATCTGGCACAACCGGACCGTGCTTACTTCGGCCAGAAGGACGCACAACAGGTTGAGGTTCTGAAACGCATGGTAAAAGACCTGTTCTTCAATATCCAGCTGCGCATTATGCCGATTGTCCGCGAAGCTGACGGTTTGGCAAAGAGCTCCCGCAACACCTATCTGAATGAAGCAGAGCGCAAAGCAGCTCTGGTACTGAGCCGTAGCCTGAAGGCTGCTAAGGAGCAGTACGAAGCAGGTGAGCGTGACGCTGCTAAGATTACTGCGGCTGTTACCGCTTCCATTAAAGAAGAGCCTATGTCTGATATTGATTATGTTGAAATTTATGCACTGCCGGAATTGAAACCTGTAGCAGCTCCGATGGCAGGCAGCAACCTGCTTGCTGTAGCTGTTAAATTCGGCACCACCCGTCTGATTGATAATGTAGTTTTGGAGGAGAGATAATATGCTTTATACTATGCACCATGGCAAAATTCATCGCGCTACCGTAACCCAGGCTAATCTGGAATATATGGGCAGCATTACTATCGACAGCGAGCTGCTGGAGCTGTCCGGTATTCTTCCGGGCGAGCGTGTACAAATCGTTGACAACAACAACGGTAACCGTCTGGAAACCTATGTTATCGCCGGTGAGCGTGGCAGCGGTGTTATCTGCCTGAACGGTGCTGCTGCACGTAAGGTTCTTGTTGGTGATACTGTTATCATCATCGCTTACAGCCTTATGACCGAGGAAGAAGCTAAAACCTATGTGCCGAAGGTTGTAATGGTTGACGAAAACAACCATCCGATCAATGTTCGCGGTACTGAAAAGGAAGCAGAAATCGGCTGATTATAAGCATTATATGAGCACGTTGCGGCTTGCGCTTGGCGCAGGCTGCAGCGTGCTTTTTGTGTTGGCGGTTTGCTGAATTTATGAAGTATCAAGCGATTCCGGATAGTAATAAGAAGTTGCATATTTTTCGAAAAGAAGAGCAAATAAAAAACTTCGGTAGAACGCTAAATATAATCGTTCTACCGAAGTTTTCGTTTCTATTCAGTTTTGTCGTGGCAACAGCAATGCTCTGCTTCCACAGGCTTCATGGAGCATTCCGGGCAGATGCCTTCGCCCTCTAAAAGCTTGCTGCCCCAGGCATACATGGCCTGCAGGATGGGGAAGAGGCTTTCGCCGCGCGGCGTCAGGCTATACTCAACCTTAGGCGGCACGACGGCGTACACCTTGCGCGCAATCAAGCCGTCACCTTCCAGCTCGCGTAATTGCTGGGTGAGCATTTTGGGTGTTGCCTCGGGGACGAGGCGGCGCAGCTCGTTGAAGCGCAGAATTTTTCCGGACAGGTGCCATAGAAGCAAGGCCTTATATTTGCCGCCGATAAGCTGCAGCGTGGCGGCAACGGGACAGTTGACGTTAATAGTATCTTTCATTTGGAGTTTCCTTTCTGCAAAGAGCAAGGTGATTAAGATATAATGATGTTATGAAAAAATCATATGTCTGCCTTGTGCATCAAAAATTAAATATCTTTACAGTATCTTTTTGTATACTATCTACCTAAATAGTGCATTCTTGAAATAAAGGTAGCGTTTGCTATAATAATAGCAGACAAAAATTTTTACGTCAAATAGATAGTAAGCGAAAGGAGCTACGATGAAAAAACAATTACTTGATATAACGGGCATGAGCTGCAGTGCCTGCTCTTCACGCATCGAAAAGGTTGTCAACAAGATGCAGGGCGTGGAGCAGATGAGTGTTAATCTGCTGAAAAATAATGCGCACGTTACCTTTGATGAAAGCGTTGTAGATGAAAAGAAGATTATTGCCCGCATTGAAAAGCTGGGCTTCGGTGCAAGTGTGCATGCCGCAAATGTTGCTGCGCCTGTGCCGCAGCAGGATACGGCGGCGCAGGAGATGGCGGAGATGAAGCAGCGCCTTATCGGCTCGCTGATTTTTGCCGGTCTTGTTTTTTACCAACACATGGGGCGCATGTGGGGCTGGCCGTTGCCAAGCTTTATTCTGGGGCAGGAAAACGAGCTGATTAACGCTTTGCTGCAGATGCTGTGGTGTATTCCGGTACTCTTTATCGACCGCAAGTATTTTATCCACGGTGTGCGTAATCTTTTAAGCGGTGCGCCTAATATGGATTCCCTGATTGCCGTAGGCAGCGGTGCATCGTTTATTTATGGTTTGTATTCTGTATTTGGCATGGCGTATTCCTTTGGTCATAATCGTCTTGATTTGCTGCCGAGCTTTGCCGATGCTTTGTATTTTGAAGCGAGTGCTGTAATTTTAGCGCTTGTCACTGTCGGCAAGTTTATGGAAGCGCGGGCGAAGAGCCACACCTCTGATGCGATTAAGGCGCTGATGAATCTTACGCCGAAAACAGCGCTTGTCGAGCGTCACGGCTTGCAAGGAGAAATACCTGTAGAGGAGGTTGTAACAGGCGATGTACTGATTGTAAAAAGCGGTGCGTCCGTGCCTGTGGACGGCAAAATCATTGAGGGCAGCGGTGCCTTGGACGAAAGTGCGCTGACGGGTGAAAGCCTGCCGGTAGATAAAACAATCGGTGACAAGGTTATTGGCGGCACTATTAACAGAAGCGGTTACTTTAAGATGGAAGCGACTGCGATTGGTGCAGATACAGCTTTAGCGAAGATTATTGCGCTGGTGGATGAGGCAACATCTTCTAAAGCGCCTATTGCCAAGCTGGCTGATAAGGTGAGCGGCTATTTTGTGCCTGCCGTTATAGGCATTGCCGTGCTTGCGGCGGTTGTCTGGCTGGCGCTAGGTGCAAGCTGGCATTTTGCACTGACGATAGCTATTTCGGTGCTCGTCATTTCCTGTCCCTGTGCTTTGGGATTGGCAACACCAACAGCGATTATGGTAGGAACGGGGCGTGGTGCAAAGAGCGGTATTCTGATTAAATCGGCAACAGCGTTGGAAACAGCGCATAAGGTAGACACCGTTATTTTAGATAAAACAGGTACGATTACAGAGGGCAAACCGGTGGTGACGGATATTTTACCTGTAAAGGTTACGGAAAATGAATTGCTGGCCTTTGCTGCCAGTCTGGAAAAGCTGTCGGAGCATCCCTTGGGTGAAGCTATTGTTGCTGCTGCTGAAGAAAAGCAGCTTGCACTTTTAGAAGCATGTAATTATAAGCAAATCTCCGGTCAGGGCTTTACTGCTGAGCTTGCAGGCGATGAGTGCGCAGCAGGCAATATGAAGCTGTTGCAGGCGTTGAATGTTGATGTCAGCAGTTTGATGGACCAGTATGATAAGCTTGCATCACAGGGAAAAACACCGTTATATTTTGTACGTGCAGGCGAGCTTTTAGGCTGTATTGCTGTTGCCGATACCGTAAAGCCTACGAGTAAGGAGGCAATCGGCAAGCTGCAGGCAATGGGCCTGCATGTGCTGATGGTGACCGGTGATAACCGGGCGACGGCGGAGGCGATTCGCACACAGGTAGGTGTTGATGAGGCTGTTGCGCAGGTGCTGCCGCAGGATAAGGAAGCGGTGGTACGCAAGCTGCAGCAGGAAGGCCATATTGTTGCCATGGTAGGTGATGGCATCAACGATGCGCCTGCGTTGGCGCGTGCCGATGTAGGTATCGCTATCGGTGCCGGCACGGATATTGCGATTGAGGCTGCTGATATGGTTTTGATTAAAAGCGACTTGCTGGATGTGGCGAAGGCAATTTGCTTAAGCCGCAGTGTAATGACCAATATCAAGGAAAATCTTTTCTGGGCCTTTATTTATAATGCCGTCGGTATTCCGTTTGCTGCAGGTGTATTTTATACTGCCTTCGGCTGGCTGCTGAATCCGCTGATTGCAGCGGCAGCGATGAGCTGCAGCAGTGTTTCTGTTGTTACTAACGCACTAAGACTGCGTTTTATAAAATTGTAATTGCAAAGGAGATTTTATTATGACTAAGACTATTGCTATCGAAGGTATGCATTGCCAGCATTGTGTTGGCGCCGTTAAGGAAGCACTTTCTGCTGTAGCAGGTGTAACAAGTGTTGTTGTTTCCTTGGAAAACAATAATGCGGTTGTTGTGGGCACAGGCCTGGATGATGCAGTTTTGAAGGCTGCTGTTGAGGATACCGGCTTTGATGTAACCGGTATCAACTGAAAATAAGCACAAAAAAACGCCGCGTAAAGCGGCGTTTTTGCTTGTAAAAAGGTCGCTGCGCAGCGGCCTTTTTTTATGCAAATATTTCTGCTATAGCAGGCGGAAGCATATCAAGTGCGCTTGCTGTCATGAATGCGGCAGCAATGGCTACGACGATAAAAGCAGCAGCGTGCGGATAATCCTTTTTGCGTACGGAAGAGAAGATGGCGCGCAGGGATAAAAGCAGAATCAGACCCCAGATATAGGGACCGGTTACTTCATGGAAAAATTTTTCAAACATGATAACACTCCTTGCTGGCTGAAAATGTGTTTAAGCAGATATAGATATACAGATAATAAAAAAACACCCGCAATAGCAGGTGCTGTTTTTGGATTGGTGCCTCAGCACAGAATCGAACTGTGGACACAAGGATTTTC